>TBL_comb48_EPIDRAFT_1000362_pt1 | contig 36047 bp, 30 predicted proteins | sample TroBogEpilimnion_37_FD_10681 | JGI IMG/M metagenome (IMG submission 10681) | reverse complement strand
TCAGTGGTATAAGTTCCCTAATTGTATGCCAACTGTTAACATGCTTAATACTAAGTATGTGATATCTGGCAATATGGCTACGGATACCCTACCTAATAATCAGGCTTGTGGCAATGTATGGTTTGTGAAAGGAATTAGATATGAAAAAGATGCTGCAAGTGTAATGCATGCTTTAGATAATTTCAATCCAAAGGACACTGCTATTGTAGAAGAAAAAGATAAGATTGCTAGCCTATCCAACCTAAGCGTTGATTCAGCTGCGCATATTAAACTTGTTCAAAATAACAATGATGAAGTTGCTTATACAGCAAGCACTAAAAAAGATCAATTAGCAGTATTTAGTGAAATTTACTACCCACTTGGATGGAAAGCATATATCGACGATAAAGAAACTCCAATCGTTAAAGTAAACTATGTGTTAAGAGGAGTGGTGGTCCCAGCTGGAGATCATAAAATTAAATTAGAATTAAAACCAACTAGTATTGCTAATTCAAAACAAGCATCCAGTTTTGCTTCCTTCTTTATTTGGGCATTATTAGGATATGCTGGATTTTATTGGTTCAAGAAAAACAAAGGAGCAACAGTTTAATTCAAATTAATGTAGATGCAGTTAAGTATAATCATATGCAGTTATAATCGCGCCAATTATATTGGAGAAGCACTTACTGCATTGTATCACCAAACTGCATCATTGGATCAATTTGAGGTTTTCATAATTGATAATAATTCGACAGATAATACGCCCAATGTATTTCAACAATGGCGTAGCGAGCACCCTGATGGAAAATTTGAATACAGTACCGAAACTAAACAAGGTGCTTCCTTTGCAAGAAATACAGGTGCAAAATTAGCCAGCACCCCTTGGTTATGTTTTATTGATGATGATGCAATTGCAAGCCCCCATTATGTTGAAAATGTAATTAAGCATACCCAAGACCAACCATTTATTGTTGGATTTGGAGGAAAAATTATTCCAAAATATATCCCTGCCGAACCAAAATGGATGAGCTACTATGTTTCAAGCTTAGTTGGCAACTTTGATTATGCACCAACAGCATGTGCTTTTGAAAATGGCAAATATCCTTTGGAGTCCAATATGATCGTTGCCAAAAAAGTATTCGATCAGGTGGGTGGATTTAATGAAGCTATCCCCGGCGTGGTAGGTACCCTAAGAATTGGTGGAGAAGGCAAAGAATTGTTTTATAAAATAATGGCATTGGATCATACTATTTATTATGAACCCAATATTATGGTGCATCATGTAGTTGAAGTAAGTAAGTTAACGCCCGAATATTTATACCGAGTAGCCAGTGGAATTGGTCGTGGTGAAAGGTCAAGGACAAAAGCAATCAGTTCAATTAATTACTTTAAAAAAATGTTTGAGTACTTATTGAAATTAGGCGCAGCGATTGTATTAGGGATTAAGTATGCTTTAGTTGGAACTCCTGCCAAAACCATGCCCGTTATTCAATTTAGAATCGACGCCTTAAAAGGATTATTGGGCTACTAGATACATTTATAAAAATGAGGTTTGCCAATTAGAATTATGGGGGCCAGCGCCCATAACTTGAATACATTTTTTGTAAAGCCCAACAAATATTTAAATTCAGGAACAACATTTTTAAAGCTTAATAGCTTTGTAAAAAAGCATGCAATAAATGCGAATGGAATTGCCCAAGTATAATTCAACAACAAACAAAAGAACCAAAATATTCCATATTGCTTTCTAATACGAACATGATTGGACATCATCAATTGAAACCCTTTTTTATCAGACAAATTGGTATAGCTATTGTCAATGGATTCCGTTGCTGATTGAATAGAAGTGCCAATTAAATGTATGATTTCAATATCCCCATATATGCAAATAGATCCTTGTTTAATTAATCGACTGCACCACTCTACTTCCTCTGCGTATAAAAAGAAATCCTCGTCCATGAATCCAGCTTTATCAATGGCAATTCTTTTCACCATCAAAAAAGCACCACTCACCCAATCTACCTTTTGTTCTTTTTCAGCCTTAATGATGGATGGCTTGTTTGTTTTTAAAAAGGAAGCAACATATTTAACGGTACTGCCCCAATAAGGCAATTCTAATAAATGATTCATCCCTCCTTTTACAAAATTACTACCCGAAAATTGCGGCTCATGATTTGGATAAACTAATTGAACCCCGCAGGCGATATGATTTGAATTTTCTAAACGACTTAAACAGGATTGGATACTGCCAGGAATCAAAATCGTATCGGGATTTAATAATAAAATGTTTTCACCCCTAGCTATTTTAATCCCTGCATTATTGGCTCTTGCAAATCCAGCATTGTATCCCATTTGAATACATTGAACAAAAGGAAATTTTGCAGACAATGCATTTTTACAATCTACATTTTGCTCATTATCAACCACTATCCATTCTATTGCAGCATCATTAATTAAAGAAGGTTCAGCCGAAGCCAAACAATCCAAAATATAGGATATTGATTTAAAATTTACAATGATGATGGATAGGCGCATCTTATCTGGATACATTTTCAGGCTTGAAGATAAAGATAAAAAAAGATATATTTGTGAAACAAGAACAAGCTTTATTAATGATCAAGACCAAAGAAACAAGAATTGCGAATAATTTTGATATCATTAGAATCTTATTCGCTTGGTTTGTGATCCTATCCCATAGTTATGTATTAAATGGAGATGGCCCATTTGACCCTTTGGCCAAATTAACAAACGGATACATGATTTTTTCCTTTATTGGCGTAAAAGGATTCTTTATTATTAGTGGATATTTGATTTTTCAAAGTTTAGAGCGTAGCCACTCCGTTGCAGACTATCTTACAAAAAGAATTTTACGCATCTTCCCGGCTCTATTGGTGGTACTTGCACTTACCTTATTAGTTGTATATTTTATTTATCCATTACAATATGGCTATTATTTATTAGACCCTGAAATTTATAAATACTTTTTGGGCAATGGCATACTATTTATGCCTCACTTTTTTATCAAAGGTGTTTTTGAAAATTTACCTGTTCATGCAGTCAATGGCTCTTTATGGACAATTGAATTTGAATTTTTCTTTTATATTGTTTTATTATTATTCTTCCCTATTCGTAAAAACAAAAACCTGCTTAAAATATTATTGAGCATTTTGCTTGTTGGATTATTTATAGGAAATATTTTTTTCTTAAATGACCTAAAGAAAATAACCAGCCCCATTAATTTGGAACTTGCTTTTGACTTGGGTACTTATTTTTTAATGGGCTCTTTTATCGCCTGCTTTAACTGGGATGCGATTCCTTTTAAAACATGGATTGTATTATTATCTGGACTGGTACTAATCACTGCAACTCTATTTAAATTAAACTATGCATGGGTACAGATAAGTCTTCCTTTTATTATCATTTTCTTGGGAAAACAAAGTTCTAAACTAGCTACTGTATCGCATCAAATATTGGGAGATCCCTCCTATGGAATCTATCTTTATGGATTCCCAGTGCAACAATTTATCATTTACTTTTTCAAGCCCAATACAATGATGTTACTGATAAGTAGCACCCTAGTTTGTTTTGCCATTGGCTATTTATCCTGGACTTTTATTGAGAAAAAGGCATTAATGTATAAAAACATATTTGCTGCCAAAAGATAGAGGTAGTTAAGGAGTATTCAAAAAAACTATTGAGGCCTTTGCAAATAACTAAAGGTCATTAGCAGTTTTGAAAAAGGTCCAAACTTTAACAGCCCAAGTGGAAATTTAACTTGTAGAGAAAGCATCTTTTTAATCACAGGTAAAATGCGATGCTCAGCTACGCCATCATTAACCAAATCGGGAATAGACCTAATTTTATAATTGCGTAATAAACGCCAATAATAATCATAAATTAAAATATCCGAAAAAGCAGGAGTACCCATTTTTTCGGCGAACCAAATATTTTCTTTTACAATTACATCTTCATTATTTCTACAAAAAACAGTGGTTTGATCTTCATGCAATCCAATACTTACCAAATACTGGTCGAGATATACATATTCGTAACCCTTATTTAAAAGTGAAACATAATAGTCTACATCCACTAGCCAGATATAATCCTCATCGTAATGAACGCCCACCCCTTTTTTTAACATCGTATTGCTTGGAGGACCAATCACGTTTGCCCTTAAAATATGATTGGGTCTTTTGCCCATATCTTTTAATAAGGAAGTAAGATATTGCAAGGTAATCTTTGTCCCATCAGGTTGAATGGCCGTGTTTTTACAAAATACAAACTGTGCATTGGGATTGGACTCAAACGCAGCGATATAAGTGGACAAACATTCGGATGAATCCAACCAATCGTCCTGGTGTAAAAGCATATAATAATCACCGCTAGAAAGCTGTATTGCATTATTCCAATTTTTAGGGCTTTTTAACGCTGGTTGATTGTGATAATATTTGATATTGAGCTCAGAAATATAAGATTGTATCGCTATTTTTATGTCCTCATTGGGGGAATCGTCAGAAATGATAATTTCCACATTTTTATAGGACTGCTTTTGAACAGATTGAATAGCACGAACAACAAATTCAGGTTGTTTATAAGCAGGAATACAAATTGAAATGAGCGGTGCTGACATTTAATAAAAGCGTTAATGATTATTACAAATATACTAAAGGGAATTGGAAAAAGGCTATCCAAGAAAAAGTCCACCCATAGTGGTCATCAACTTGGATGGTTGGCCGAGAAATTATTAAAACACAAGGACGATCAGTTTCCAAAAAAATATCAATTTCCGCAGTTTATCCTCAACTATATTCGCCCCTACGAGGTTATTAAAACTTATAAAGAAATTTTTACCGAACAGATTTACAAATTTAACAGCGCACACAATAGCGGCATTATATTAGACTGTGGAGCGAACATTGGTATCAGTACGCTTTATTTTGCAATCAACAATCCTCAATCAACGGTGTATGCATTTGAGCCTGATAAAATAATTTTTGAGTTGTTATCAAAAAACGTCCAAGACAATCAGCTGAATAATGTGATTTTAAACAATCAAGCAGTATGGACGGAAAACTGTGAATTGTCTTTCAGCAATAAAGGTTCTGAAGCGAGTCAAATTGATACCACAGGAACCAGCACCACAAAAGTAAATGCCATTCAGCTTTCAAGTTTCTTATCCAAATTTGAAAAAATAGATTTCATCAAAATGGATATTGAAGGCGCAGAATACAATGTCATTCAAGACTGCGCTGATCAATTACACAAAGTTGACAATCTGTTTCTTGAATACCACGGCACCAATGCGGAAACAGAAAAACTTACTACCCTATTGAATATAGTAAAAAACGCAGGTTTTAAAGTATATATCAAAATGGCTGCTGATAATTTAAACAAACCATTTGTTGAAAAATCAACCGGCACCCCTTTTGATGTTCAATTAAATATTTTCTGCTACAAGTAAACCTATTGTATGAATCCATTAATTAGTGTTGTAATCCCCTGCTTTAATGACGGCAACTATTTGCCTGAGACCATTAGCAAATTAGGTTTACAAACCAATCAATCATTTGAAATAATCATTGTAAATGATGGATCAACCGATAACAATACTTTACAAGTTTTAGATCAATTAGCTGAACAACCTAATATCACTGTTTTACATAAAGAGAATGGCAGAATGTCCTCTGCAAGAAATCACGGGGTTAATCATGCTAAAGGAAAATATATCGCAGCCTTGGATGCTGATGATTATTTCGATCCAAGTTTTTTCGCAAAAGCAGTGGCTATTTTAGAACAGGAACCTACTACAGCCGTAGTCACGAGTTATATAAAATACTTTGGAAACAAAACAGGCATTTCAAAACCAAGAGGTGGCAATGCTTTTAATTTTTTATTTTCAAATCAATGCCCAGCATGTGCAATGGTGCGCAAAGAGGTTTGGGACAAAGTGGGTGGATATGACGAAAGTATGAAACTGGGTTATGAAGATTGGGAGTTTTATATAAGAATTACGAAGTTGAATATGGAAGTTCATTTAATTCCTGAATGCTTATTATTCTATCGTCAAACCGAAAAATCGACGCTAAAAAATGATACCCACCCCAATAGAGCGGGCATAATTCAATACATTTTAGAGAAACATAAGGACTGGTATGTTGAATGCCTTACCAAACTAATTGACAATAAAGAGGTAATCTATACTGAGAGTCGTATTGCTTATGGCACCATTTGGAAGCTCTTGAAGAATAGACTCACCAAAAAGTATAAATAATAATATATTTGTACAATGGGTATCATTCAAAAACAAGGCATTAAATCATCCTATTTTATATTTTTAGGATTCTTGATTGGCGCTGTTAATTTGCTTGTATTATTCCCCATGTTCTTTTCAAAGAATGATCAGGGCTTGGTAAGAGCCATGATTGATATAGGAGCAACACTTTCTGTTTTCTGTACCCTGGGCACTTTGCCAGTGGTGTATAAATTCTACCCTTTTTACAACCATTATTTAGGCAGCAACAAAAACGAACTTCCTTTTCTTACTCTTTTAATTAATTTATTAGGATTCGCTATTCTTCTTTTTATTGGATGGCAAAATAAGGACTTCATCATCCGCAAATTAGGTAAGTCCCCAAGCTTAGGGCAATACTTTGGATACATTTATCCTTACACTTTTTTCTTACTCATCTTTTATTGGCTTGAAGCATTTGCCTGGGGTTTACACAAAGGGGTAATGACCAATTTTTTAAGAGAAACAGCCATAAGAGTTTTAACTACTATTTTAATTTTACTCTTTGGATTTCATCTTGTTGACCTGACACAATTTATAGCATTATTTAGCTGCATCTATTTACTTCCTATGTTGTATCTATTATACAATTTGATACAATCTAAAGAATGGTCAATTCGAAATTTCACCATTAGTAGTGTTACCAAAAGACTAAAAGGCAGGATGATAAGTTTTGCATTATTTGTTTTCGCTGGTCAGTTTTTTAATTTACTCGCGAGCACCAACGACACTTTCATGATTGTGGGATTAAAAGGATTGAGTGATGCAAGTATTTTTGCGATTGCCACATATGTATCTGCAATTTTAGAAATACCACAACGAAGTCTTACTTCCATCAGCATTCCCATACTGGCTAAATCTTGGAAGGAAAAGGATTTTGAAAACATCAAACACATTTACCATAAAAGTGTTTCCAACTTATTAGCAATAGGCTTATTATTATTTGGATTAATATGGTTGAATATACAAAACCTGGTCTCCTTCTTAAACTGGGTAAGCAATAAACAAGGTGGGGGCTATGATGCATTGGTAAACCTGGCTTTTATATTAGGACTCGCCAAATTAATTGACCTTGCCACAGGGGTAAATGCACAAATCATTGGCACTTCTAATTTTTGGAAATTTGACTTTTTTACGAATGTGATGTTTGTAATTATTTCCATTCCTTTAAACTATTATTTAATTCAACATTACGATTTAACGGGATTAGCGATTTCCAATTTAATCGCTTATACCATTTACAATTCCGTTCGTTTTGGATTTTTATACTTTAAGTTTAAACTGCAGCCTTATCGCTGGAAGCATGGCCTATTCTTATTATTGAGTATTGGCTTAATGTTGATGGTTCACCAGATCCCTTCTCCGGAAAACTTTGTAGCGAATATTGCTATTCAATCCATCGTTTATGGTATTGGATTTTATGTATTGACCATTTGGATCAATCCTGCTCCCGAGATTCTAAATTACTTTAAGGAATTTGTAAGCAAACAGTATAATCGCTTATTTAAGAAAGGATAAAAAAAGATCAAGACCTTTTCTTTTTTCTGCATTAAAATCGTAACTAATATTTTGCGTATAATAAGTATGCAAATCATATACCTGCTCCTCGCTAGGAATCCCAGCGATAACTTGAGCTATATTTTCAAGTCCATAAGCATTTGCCTTATCAAATGCCTCCATAAATGAAGTAGGAATTGGCTTGTTCGCAATCCATGTTGCAAATACAAATGGGAATCCCGTATGCGCAATCCAAGCAGCGGCTAAATCATATACATATTCAAAATGAGCTCTTGCGGCTAAAGCACGATCACCAATAATTACTCCTGCCGTGTTGCCAGCAATCTGCTGAATATACCCTTCCTCTGCCTTTATAAATTCAACCTCTTTTTTCCAGTATTGGGAAAGTAAAATTCTAGCCAACTGCACCGAAGTTCTACTTTGATAATCTAGATATACCTTTTCAATTTGATTCATCGGAACCTGACTGAAAATACAAACGCTAGCCACTTCTCCTACCGCACCAATACAGTAATTAGAGACAAAATGAGCCTCTTTCAATAATGGGGTAATTGCAACAGGCACCAAGCCCATATCAATGGTGCCATCTATTAAATCCTGGGCAATTTTAGCTGGATAAGCCTTAACCAATTCAATCTCCTCCATCAAGGCCGACTGCTCTAATCCTAATAATAACGGGCGTGTGTTTAAATAACTTACCGCCCCAATGCGCCACTTTCTCTCCAATTGAATTAACTTTGCGCAAAGATATCAAAAACCAATTGTTTAAAGCAATCAATATGTCACAACTTAGTTCCATTTCCCCTATTGACGGTCGTTACCACAAACAAACAGCTAATTTAAGTGCCTATTTCTCTGAATTCGGTTTAATTAAATACAGAGTATTGGTAGAAGTGCACTACTTTTTATTTTTAGCAGATAAGAAATTTTTTAAAGTAACACCTACATTAAGAAAATCTTTGCTTGCCGTAGTTGAAAACTTTTCAGAGGAAGATGCGCAAAAAATTAAAACAATTGAGGCTACCACAAACCACGATGTAAAAGCGGTAGAATATTTTTTAAAGGAAATCTTAGATGCCCATAAAGCAAGTGAATTAAAAGAGTGGATTCACTTTGGATTAACTTCTCAAGATATTAACAATACTGCTATTCCATTAAGCTGGAAAGATGCAATGGAAAATAATACTTTACCTGCATTAGTGAATTTGCAAAACAGATTGTACCAATTTGCAAAGCAATGGAAAAAAGTCCCCTTATTAGCACGCACACATGGTCAAGCAGCATCTCCTACCACTTTAGGAAAAGAGATCATGGTATTTGTGGAGCGTTTACATAATCAAATTGAATTATTTGCAGCCATTCCTTATGCTGCTAAATTTGGTGGTGCAACGGGTAATTTTAATGCGCATCATATTGCGTATCCAAAAAAGAATTGGGTTTCATTAGGCAATGAATTTGTAGAAGATGTATTGGGTTTACAAAGAATGCAATTCACTACGCAAATTGAGCACTACGATAACTTTGCAGCACATTGCGACAACTTAAAAAGAATCAATAATATCTTAATTGATTTAGCACGAGATATTTGGACCTATATTTCGATGGATTATTTTAAACAACAAACTAAAAAAGGCGAAGTAGGATCAAGTGCGATGCCGCATAAAGTTAATCCAATTGATTTTGAAAACGCGGAAGGAAACTTAGGTATTGCAAATGCTTTATTAGAGCACTTAGCAGCAAAATTACCTATCAGCAGATTACAAAGAGACTTAACGGATTCAACTGTTTTAAGAAATATTGGTGTACCCGTTGGGCATATTACGATTGCCATTAATTCATTAGAAAAAGGCTTAGTTAAATTAATTTTGAATGAAGCAAAAATTCAAGAAGACTTAGAAAATAACTGGGCAGTTGTTGCTGAAGCCATTCAAACTATTTTGCGTCGTGAGAAATATCCAAATCCTTATGAAGCATTAAAAGATTTAACAAGAGGCAATAGTAAGATTGATAAAAAATCAATGCACAAATTTATTGATGGCTTAAAAGTTACAGCCGCATTGAAAAAGGAATTAAAACAAATTACACCTCAAAATTATACTGGTATTACTGCAGAATACTAGCATTTTAATAAACGAGTTGCTCACTAAATTAATAGTAAAATAAAATTGAAATTAAATAGCGTCTCCAGTATCTGGTGGCGCTATTTTTTTGCGCGGTTCTTTCTTATTCAATAAGGTGTGAATAGGTGCCATCCCCTCTTTCTCTATCGCCATACTCAATACTTTTGCCGTGGCAGCCGCATCACCCCATGCGCGGTGACGACCTTCAATTCGTATGCCTAAATCACGCGTCAAAGAACCTAAGCCATATTTTTCTAAACCAGGAAAAACCTTCTTACTTAATTTAATGGTACACAATTTGGGAGCTGACCATTTATACCCATGATGATTTAGTAAATAATGAACAAAGCCATAATCGAAACTCACATTATGCGCTACGAAAATTCGATCTTTTAAAAGATTAAATATTTGAGGTGCCACTTCTTCAAACAAAGGAGCAGTCGCTACCATTTCGTCGCTAATGCCCGTCATATTTACAATAAAAGGTGGAATTTTTTGTCTGGGATTAATCAGGGTCACATATTTGCCCGTCACTTCAACTCCATTGTGCATTACAATAGCAATTTCGGTAATGCCATGTGTTTGTGGCATACCTCCTGTGGTTTCAATATCTACTACTGCAAATTCCATTAGAGGGCCAAGTTCGGATATTTTTGTCAAAATAAGCTAGTGGCTTTTCCTTATTTTTGTAGCTCAATTTAGGTAAAGAAAAATAAGCATGGAACTGAGCAAAAATTATATCCCCGGTGAAGTAGAAACAAAATGGTACCAACATTGGATCGACCAAGGTTATTTCCATAGTGAGCCCAATAATAAACCGGCTTATACTGTGGTCATTCCTCCTCCAAATGTAACGGGTGTTTTACACATGGGCCATTGCTTGAACAATACTATTCAGGATATATTAGTGCGTCGTGCACGTATGCAAGGCATGAACCCATGTTGGGTGCCAGGAACCGACCATGCTTCCATTGCAACCGAGGCAAAAGTGGTAGCAATGTTAAGAGAAAGAGGCATTGCAAAATCTTCTTTATCTAGAGATGAATTTTTAGAACATGCTTGGGAGTGGAAAGAAAAATACGGAGGCATCATTCTACAACAATTAAGAAAGATGGGTTGTAGTTTGGATTGGGATCGTACTTCATTCACTATGGACCCTGCTTATTATGAAACTGTAATTAAAGTATTTGTTGATTTATACAACAAAGGAAAAATATATCGTGGCAAGCGCATGATTAACTGGGATGTGCGTGCTAAAACAGCTTTGAGTGATGAGGAAGTAATTCACAAAGAAGTGAATGGTAAAATGTACCATATCCGTTACAAGTTAGATGTTCCAGGTGATGAATATATTACCATTGCAACAGTACGTCCTGAAACTATTTTTGGAGACACTGCCATTTGTGTACACCCTAAGGATGACAGGTACAAACACTTAGTGGGCAAGCATGCATTTGTACCCATGATTAATCGTCGTATCCCCATTTTTGCCGATGATTATATCGAAATGGAATTTGGAACGGGTGCTTTAAAAGTAACACCAGCACATGATATCAATGACTTTAACCTTGGACAAAAACATGGCTTAGAAGTAATTGAAACATTGAATGAGGATGGCACTATGAATGAATCTGCTCCAATGTATATTGGCAAAGATCGTATTGAAGTAAGAAAAATTATTGCTTCCGATTTAGAGGCCGCGGGTAATTTAGTGAAGTTGGAAGATTATGTGAATCAAGTTGGATTTAGTGAAAGAACCGATGCCATTGTGGAACCAAGATTAAGTTTACAATGGTGGGTGGATATGAAGCAATTGGCAGGACCTGCTTTGGAAGCCGTGATGAGTGATGAAATACAATTCCATCCTGCTAAGTTTAAGAATGTATACCGTCATTGGATGGATAATATTAAGGACTGGTGTATTAGCCGTCAATTATGGTGGGGACATCGTATCCCAGCATGGTATGATGCAGACGGTAATGTTTATGTTGCAGAAAATGAAGCAGCAGTTAATGAAAAATATCCTGAAACAAAAGGCAAAACTTTAACACAGGATGCAGATTGTTTAGACACCTGGTTTAGTAGTTGGTTATGGCCAATTGAGGTTTTCAAAGGCATGTCTAATCCTAATAATGCGGAGATTAATTATTACTACCCTACCAGTACTTTGGTGACTGCGCCAGAAATTATTTTCTTCTGGGTAGCGCGTATGATTATGGCGGGAGAAGAATACATGGGCAAGATTCCATTTAAGGATGTTTACTTTACAGGTATTGTGCGTGATAAACAAGGAAGAAAAATGAGTAAGAGCTTGGGTAATTCCCCAGACTTATTAGGACTCATTGATCAATATGGTGCGGATGCAGTACGATTTGGCATTATGATTGCTTCTCCTGCAGGTAACGATTTATTATTTGATGAATCTACTTTAGAGCAAGGAAGAAACTTTAATAGCAAATTATGGAACGCTGCCAAACTATTAAAGATGTGGGAACCGCGTATCAGCAAGGAAGGTAAAGTAGAACAAGACGCTGCATTTGCCATGGATTGGTTTCAAGCAAAATTAAGTGCCACACAAATTGAAGTAGATAGCATGTTAAAAGAGTTTCGATTAAGTGAAGCGCTGAAAACTATTTATGGATTAATATGGGATGATTATTGTAGTTGGTATTTAGAGTGGATCAAGCCTGGATTTGAGCAAGCAATCCATGCCGATGTATACAATAAGAGTATTGAGTTTTATGATTCCTTATTGCAATTGTTACACCCGTTTATGCCATTCATTACCGAAGAATTGCACCATGCATTAAAACCTCAAACACAGGATTTATGTGTAAAGGAATATGAAGCTGTTGATAAAGTGGATGAAGCAGTATTAAATGCTGGAGCATTATTAAAGAATGTAATTTCTACATTGCGTGATGCAAGAAATAAAAATCAAATCAAACCAAAAGATGCGATTGAATTGCATATACAATCTGAAAATAACGCAGCCTACCAAACTATACAAAATATTTTAGCAAAACAAGTAAATGCTAAATCGGTTGCTTATACCAATGTATCTATCGGATCAAGTATTGTGGTTGCTTTGGAAAAAGATAAGTTTTATTTAGTAGCTGATCAAGCAATTGATACTGTTAGTTTAAAAGAAAATTTATTAAAAGATTTAGCACACCAACAAGGTTTTCTTGCTTCAGTTGAAAAGAAATTAAGCAATGAAAAGTTCGTGCAAAATGCAAAGCCAGAAATTATTGCCATAGAGCAAAAGAAAAAGGCCGATGCATTAGCTAGAATCCAAACTATTGAAGAAAGTTTAGCGCAATTATAAATGTCTGAGATAATTATCACCCCTGCTACCCTTGAAGATCGTGCCTTTATACGTTCTGTATCTGAGCGTACTTGGCCTAGCACCTATGGACATATTATTTCACAGGAGCAGATTGATTTTATGTTGGACTGGATGTACAGTGATGAATCCCTTGCAGCACAATTTGAAAAAGGACATCAATTTTATATTGCTAGTTTAAATGGGGATCCTATTGGATTTTGTTCGGTAAGTGCTGAAACTAATGAGGTAAAAAATGAGGTAATAAATGAGGTAGCTAAACAACACAAATTAAATAAGCTATACGTTTTACCAAGTGCACATGGAACAGGTAGCGGTAAAGCACTTTTACATAAAGCTATTGAAGTAGCAAAAGCAGCAGGGTCTACTTCCTTATATTTACAAGTGAACAAACACAATAACGCTTATACTTTTTATTTGAAAAATGGTTTTATAAAAGAAAGCGAATTCAAATTTGATATCGGCAATGGCTTTTACATGTACGACTATGTGATGCGATTGACTTTCTAGAAATAGATTTGATCTAATATTTTTTCTATTCGTTAAATCCAATTTTATTTCGATCCTCCCATTTCACTTTTGCAATAGATAAATCCAAAAGGTGCTCTATAGTATCATAGATCTTATTTAGTTGAATATCATGTTCTCCAATCTTTTCTCGCATTTCCTGCAACTGCCCTTTAATACTAGCATTTTTAATTAGTACTCTTTTCATTTCAATAAATAGTCTTATAATCGAAATATTCATCTTAACCGCCTTCTCACTTTTTAAAACTCCAGATATCATGGCAACTCCATGTTCTGTAAAAGCGAATGGCAACAAAGTATTTTTTCTTTTAATTTGAGATTCAATTGCATTTTGAGATATTATGGTTTTCCATTCTTTCTGGTTTAGCCTAAACATAAAATCCTCTGGAAACCGATCAATATTCCTCTTAACAGCTTGATTTAGAATTTTAGTATCTACTTCGTATAATAAAGCCAAATCAAAATCAAGCATCACCATTTCTCCCCTAACCTCATGAATTTTTTGTTGTATTATATTATTTTCAATCATTTATTTCCGTTTTTCTGAAAATAGTAATTCAACTAAAGCGGTCGCGTAGTATTTGTACTTGACTGGTGTGCGGTCACAATTTGTGACCGCATACCTTAAAAATGCCCCTATGATGTCACAATTTGTGACCTCATGCCTTAAAAATGACTTTATGAGGTCACAAATTGTGACGTCATAGCAAAATATTCGAATTAGGTCTAAACCATCACATGGGTTTGTTTCACTACGCCCATGATAAATACACTCTGTACTTGTCCAATATTTTCCGCCTGACTTAATTTGTTTACATGAAAATTGTAATAGCTATTCATATCCTCCGTTACAATCTTTAACATAAAATCAAATTCACCCGAGATACTATAACATTCCATTACTTCAGGCAATTCATTAATGAGTTTAATAAATTGAGAACCCGATTTTTTACTGTGTTGATTTAAGGAAACATAACAAATAACCATCAACCCTCTCCTTAATTTTGCTCCATCTAATAATGTGGCATACTGCTTAATTACACCACTTGCTTCTAGTCTTTTTATACGCTCATGAACGGGTGTAGTACTCAATTGAATTGCCTCCGAAATCTCCTTCACAGACATTCTTGCATTGTCTTGTAAAAGTCTTAAAATCATTAAATCTTTGGCATCCAAAGGGACCGTATTATTATTGAAATGATTGGCTGCATTTTGAGAGATAGCCGAATCCTCTATTTGAATCTTATTTTTCATGTATAAAAAGCATTTATACCAACAAAAGTATCAATAAATAGACGAATTCACTATTTTTTATATTTATTTTATTATTATCTACTACAAATTTACCTTTGAGCCTTAAATAAATACTATTATGGGCTTACAAAACATCGATTTTAGCTTACCGTATAAGGTAGCAGATATTTCCCTAGCAGATTGGGGTCGTAAAGAAATTCGTTTAGCTGAAGCAGAAATGCCAGGTTTAATGAGCATCCGTGCTGAATACGGACCAAGTCAACCATTAAAAGGTGCACGTATCGCAGGTTGTTTACACATGACTATCCAAACAGCTGTATTAATTGAAACTTTAACTGCATTAGGTGCTGAAGTAAAATGGAGCTCTTGTAATATCTTCTCTACACAGGATCAAGCTGCTGCTGCCATTGCTGCTGCTGGTATTGGTGTTTTTGCTTGGAAAGGTCAAAGCATCGAAGAAGCTGATTGGTGTATTGAGCAAACTTTATTCTTTGGTGGTGAAGATCGTCCTTTGAATATGATTTTAGATGATGGTGGTGATTTAACAAATATGGTATTTGATGTGTACCCACAATTTGTTGGTGGTATCAAAGGTTTATCTGAAGAAACTACTACAGGTGTACACCGTTTATATGAGCGTATGGCAAAAGGTACTTTACCAATTCCTGCAATCAACGTAAATGACTCAGTAACAAAATCTAAATTCGATAACAAATATGGTTGTCAAGAATCATTAGTAGATGCGATTCGTCGTGCAACTGATGTGATGATGGCTGGAAAGGTTGCTGTAGTTGGTTCTTACGGTGACGTAGGAAAAGGCTCTGCTGCCTCTTTACGTGGAGCAGGATGTCGCGTGATTGTAACTGAGATTGATCCTATTTGTGCTTTACAAGCTGCAATGGATGGATACGAAGTGAAGAAAATGATTAACGCAGTGAAAGAAGCGGACATTATTGTTACTGCTTCTGGTTGTCGCGATTTAATCAACGAAACACATTTTAGAGCAATGAAGGACAAGGCAATTGTTTGTAACATTGGTCACTTTGATATTGAAATTGATATGGCTTGGTTAAATAAAAACTATGGTCATACAAAAGATACGATCAAACCACAGGTTGATTTATACAATATCGATGGCAAAGATGTTATCGTATTAGCGGAAGGTCGTTTAGTAAACTTAGGTTGTGCAACAGGTCACCCATCATTTGTGATGAGTAACTCTTTCTCAAACCAAACTTTAGCGCAAATTGAATTATGGAATAACCATAAGAACTACGAAAACAAAGTATACGTTTTACCTAAGCATTTAGATGAGAAAGTAGCTCGTTTACACTTAGCTAAAGTAGGTGCTGAATTAGATGAATTAACGCCAGAGCAAGCTGCTTACTTGGGTATTCCTCAAGCTGGACCATTCAAATCTGATATGTACAGATACTAGTGGAAAGCCAACTAGTTTTATAAAATAGAATTAGTTCAAAATATACTAAGCCCGATCCCAGAAATGGTGGTCGGGTTTTTTATTTTTAGTATCTTTAGAAAGCTAATTTAACGATTCAGCTTTTAAACTAAAACGATTGTATATGAAACTAAACAAGTGCTTAGTGCTTGTGTTGGCTATTGGTATTTATAGTCAATTAAGTGCGCAAAATGTAAACATTATCCCTGAACCTTTCCATTTAGCAAAAGGTACTGGCAATTTCCAATTTCCAAAATCAATTGCTATCAATGCGCCTACTAGTGCAAACGAAGTGACGGATCAAATTGCTACTCAATTAAGAACTGCAACTGGGAAGACCGTTTATTTTAGCAAGAATAATGCGAGTATAAATTTAGAAATTATCAAAGATGAAGTATTGGGCAATGAAGGATATACTTTAAATGTAAATGCTACGGGTGTTACTATTAGTGCTAATACCAATGCTGGATTATTTTATGGATGGCAAACAGTACAACAAATATTGCCAGCTGCAATCTATGCTAAATCAGTGCAAGCGAACACGCAATGGCAATTACCATTTGTTTCCATTATTGACAAACCTAGATTTGGATGGAGAGGATTAATGCTAGATGTAAGCAGACACTTTTTTAGCAAGGCGGATGTAAAAGTTTTTATTGACGACATGGCTCGTTATAAATACAATCGTTTTCATTGGCATTTAACCGACGATCAAGGTTGGAGAATTGAAATCAAATCACTTCCAAAATTAACCGAGGTGGGTGCATGGAGAGCTGAACGCAAAGGCAAGTGGATGAATATTACTACGCCAGCATTAACGGAACCTAAAACCTATGGCGGTTTTTATACCCAAGAAGATATTAAAGAAGTAGTCGCTTATGCTAAATCAAAGTTTATTGAAGTAATTCCTGAAATTGATATACCAGGTCATAGCATGGCAATCAATACAGCCTACCCTCAATTAAGTACAACCCCTAATTACCCATACCAAGTAAATGCGGGAGACGAATTTATGGATTGGGAAGGATTAAATGGACATGTAGCCGCTAGAATTGATAATTCATTAGATCCATCAAACGAATTAGTATATACATACTTAGATAAAATATTTGGAGAAATCGCTCCCCTCTTCCCTTTTGAATATATCCATATGGGTGGAGATGAAAATGCAAAAAACAATTGGGAAAAATCTGCAAATGTGCAAGCCTTAATGAAAAAAGAAGGATTAAAAAATCAGAATGAAGTCCAAAGCTATTTTGTAAGACGTGTTCAAAAAATAATCAATAGCAAAGGAAAGAAAATGATGGGATGGGATGAGATTTTAGAAGGTGGATTGAGCGGTGATGCTGCAGTAATGAGTTGGAGAGGAATAGCTGGTGGAATTGAAGCTGCTAAACAAGGACATAAAGTAGTCATGTCTCCAAACCAATACAATTACATTGACTTTTACCAAGGTGAATTAACTGCTGAAGGGAAAGTTTATGGAGGATTAAGAATGAAAAAAACATACAGCTTTGATCCCATCCCAGAAGGCGTTGACCCTAATTTAATTTTAGGAAATCAAGGCAACCAATGGACCGAGCAATTACAAACAATGCGCAATGTTCAATATATGACTTGGCCTAGAGCATTAGCCATTGCTGAAACAAGTTGGTCTCCAAAAGAAAATAAAAACTGGAACAGTTTTACTAAAAAAGTAGAAGCACAATTTGATAAACTTGAAGCAGCCAATGTGAAATATGCAAAGAGTATGTATGATCCAATTGTTACTACTCAATTAAATACAAAAGGGGAATTAATTGTAAACATGGAAGGTGAAGTTGATGGCTTAAAAATTTATTATAGCATTGATGATTCAATGCCAGATAATTTCAGCGATGAATTTACTAAGCCATTTGTAGTACCTGAGGATGTAACTGTATTAAGAGTGATTAGCTATAGAGATGGAAAGCAATTAGGAAAAATGTTAAGCATCCCAATGGAAGCCTTAAAAAAGAGAGCAGTTAAAGTATTGTAAAAAACTACTTTTCTGCTTATCCAGAAAACAAATAGGCGCCCAATGGGCGCCTATTTGTTTTAACATCTTAATACAATAATTCTAATACATATTTAGTAAATTTGAGTACTTAAGTATCTGATATCCAACCATGTTCAAGAAAGCACTTTATTTCTTACTGTTCCTGACCCTTTCAGCAAGTGCTTTTTCTCAAACAAAAAAGTACGAGACCAATATTGCCAATTCAAAAGACAGTAATTTATTCATAAGTTTTATAAAGCTTTTTAAGGGCAAGCCAAACCCATTGATTGATTCTACGAGTATTACCATCAATAAATCAATCAAATCAATTGCAAGTCAGGAAGGGAAAAGAATCAATAGCATTCATATTGAACATAAGCATTTTGGAACTTTTGGATACTCGGATTCTATTTACAAACAAAATGCCTTAACAAATTTTGCTAATAGCCTGCATAATTTCACTAAGGAAAATACCATCCGAAAAAATTTATTTTTTCACGAGAATGAATACATGAATCCATTAGTGATTGCTTACAATGAAAAGTGGCTTAGAGACCTTCCGTTTATTCAAGACGCAAGGATTGTTGCATTCCCCTTAATAAATGACAGCAATAGCATTGACCTTTATGTTGTCACTAAAGATGTATTCCCATTTGGGGCAAGTCTGCAATTTAAAAATATTGATGCTTACGATGCAAGTATAACAGTTGAAAATATAAATGACATGGGTAATGCATTTACTATTTTTCACAATTTTGATGTCAACCGAAAAGATAAAGCAGGCATTGGCGTAAACTATATCTCAAGAAATATTCTAGGCAGTTTTATGGATATTAATCTTGGTGCCAATACACTAGATAAAAATTATGCAAATTATGAAAACACTGCATCAAGTATCTATATAAAAGGAAGTCTTCCATTGTTAAACCCATTAAGCAAATGGACTGGAGGTTTTGAATGGAGTTATTCCAATAATAAAAATGAATTTCCTGACAAATGGTCAGACTCTTTATATCGCAATAGCCTTCAATATAAATTAGCTCATTTTGATAGCTGGATAGGTTATCAATTATTTAGAAAAACATGGAATTACAGCAATGATGCAAACAGACATTTTGTGCAATTTAGATTCCTGCAAAATGATTTTAAATCAAGGCCTTTTAACTATCTTGATCAGATAGATAGAAATTATCAAAACGTATCCGCTTATTTATTTTCCTATACATTGTTTAAACAAAAAATTGTTAGAACACAATACTTATATGGATTTGGCAGAAACGAGGATTTGCCAACAGGTAAATCATTGACTTTTACTACTGGGCATTATAAAAGAGAAAACGCTGACCTACCTTATTTAGGACTTCAATTGGAATCTTATAAATTACTCAATAATGAAGGGTTCCGTCATACGCTTATAAGTTCTGGCGGCAGCTATGCAGATAAACAATTAATTGACTTTAAATTCTTAGCAAGTGTCGAACAAATTTCAAGACTTCATTATTTAGAAAGTGGTTATAAGTATCGAAGTATTTTAAACTTAAGTTTTGCAGAAACACTTAAAAATAAGTTTAATGACGTACTCTTAATTAATAGTATTTATGGTATTCCACAGCTCAACAAAGAGCGAATTAAAGGAGGTACCAGACTTAGCGCCAATTGGGAATCTATCTGGTATAATTCAAGATCATTTTATGGTTTTAGGCAATCGCCATTTGCTTTTGCCAATATTACCTATATCAGAACAGTGGGCGATCCTATAGCAAGTGGAGATATCTATTCAGCAATTGGAGGCGGCTCAAGAATCAGAAATGAGAACCTTATTTTTGGAACAGTAGAAATTAAAGGATTCTATTTTCCAAGAACCAATTTACAATTAAGCCCATGGAATGTAAGTATCACCACCAACCTAAAATTTAAGTACAATTCCAACTTATTAAGTAAGCCAGATTTTGTTCAAGTAAACTAAAATTGCTCAACTTTTTACGTCTATTATTGTTATATAAATATGGTTCAAGCATATAATTTTTTAGCCAGTTGGCAGTTATTCCCCGAAAAATGTGATTTTCAATATCAAATAGTGCCAAAATCGGGCAATTACAAGATTGAGACCGTTCACGCAGGTCATCATTTAAGCTTTAGCCATAATTGGGTGAGTCTTGATAACGAGGCTTTTTATGCGCAATATCAAGTAAATCCAAATGGCGCTTTACATGATTTTGAAAATAAAGATTTAGCCGACTCCGTTGCTGCAGAAATAAATAATGCTTCTTGTTTAACTGTTCAATTTTTTAAAGGAGAAACTAGCGTTTTAAAAGTAGTACATGAGATTTTATCAAATGGATTTTTGAAAGTAACGCACCACGGAAATAAAGAAGACGGCGTTCCATTTGTAAATACCGAAGTTTATCATAAACAACTAAGTGTTTTACCTTATGCATCCTCTGCAGGTAGTGTTGCCATAAGACCTACTAAGGAAGGTGTGATAAAACACAAAGCTTTATCTGCCATGGAGGATCAAACCAATATGCAGTTAAACCAAATTAAAGAACAAATTGAATTACTCGCTAGACAAGCACAGGAAATACGTAAGCGAAAAGAATTAAGCTTAATGATTTATGAGGCAAAAATAACTTTTAAACCACAGATAGGACAAGTATATCATGTTTATGAGAAAACAAACGGATCACATGTATTGTCATTAGTAGCTCCTTCGGAATGGGGCGGTGGTTCAGGACCTTTTGCACAATTTATTGCAACCGTAAAATTACTAGCCGACCATACTTGGGTGGAGTGCTAGTTAATGAATGTCCATAGTGCTGTATTAATATCCGTACTTCGCTAATATTGTATCTACCCTTTTTTCAACTTCAGCATCCTTAACAACAGGTGGTGCATGATGTTTTTTAATGGTTGCATCAATAATCATGGGCCCTTTACAACCCCAATGTTTTTTGTTGACAAATGCATCTACCCCATCGATATCATGTGAAGGATTAGCTCTTGTAAATGCAGCCCATAAAAGATTATTCATATCCGCCGCCATCCATGCAGCATCTTCGGTCAACACTAAAATAGCTACTCCTAATTTTTCTAACAATTCAGTACCCAATCCATTTAACAAGGTTTGCAATAAACCTGTATTCATCTTGCTTGCATTTAATGCAATCACCCCTGGCATAATTAAATGTGCATCGGCATTTAATTGCTGAATGGCATCTGGAATAGTGGTAGCAAGGGTTCTGATAGGATCTCCATAAGCGGCTAACACTAATTTTGAACCGCTATTTAAATTTTCACCTGAATAATCTAAAGTGTCAATGGTGGTGTTGGTATGAAAATGTAAGTCCCTACTAAAATCCATGCGCTCTAACATATACGTAAAGAACTCCAACTCATTATGGGTATCTAAAACTACATTGGTTTTGGCATCAGGTGCAGTAATCCATAAAAACTTGGCTAAACTTAATTGCCCTGTTCCTAAAATATGATTGGCGATGGTTAAAATTTCAGCAGGTCTTTTATTATTTAAATATGGCGTATATCTTTCACTTCCAATAGCAAGTAATAAAGGATGTACTCCTGCTGCATCAACTGCATGTACTTCTTTTAATCCAGGAATTTCATTAGATATCGCTGAGCCCGTCATGGAATGAATGAGTTGTCCAAAACTAGTATCTTCTTGAGGTGGTCTTCCAACAACTGTAAATGCCCAGATGGCATTTTTTCTTGCAAAAACTTTATGCACTTTCATTACCGGAAAATCATGTTGCAAACTATAGTATCCTAAGTGATCTCCAAAAGGGCCTTCGGGTTTATTTTCACCAGGATATACTTCGCCCGTAATTACAAAATCGGCATCGGTGCTTACACAATAACCATCTACATAAGTATAATTAAACCTTTTACCAGCAAGCACTCCAGCAAAATTCATTTCACTCATTCCCTCAGGCAATGGCATCACCGCAGCAACGCTATGTGCAGGCGGACCTCCCACAAACACACTCACTTTTAAAGGCATGCCTTTTTTATTCGCCTTTGTTTGATGCACACCAATGCCACGATGCAATTGATAATGCAATCCAATCTCTTTATTTAATTCATAATTATTTCCATCCAACTGAATACGGTACATTCCTAAATTAGCATTGCCAATTCCGGGTTTATCTGCATCCTCGGTATACACCTGAGGCAATGTAACAAATGCGCCTCCGTCCATGGGCCAATGTTTAATTAAGGGAAGGTCGCTGATATTTATTTCTTCAAATAAAACGGGCTTTGAAATGGGCATGCCATTTGGTAATGCATTTACTGCAGCAGGCAAAGCCGATAAAGTTTTGAATGGACTTTTAAGGGCAGCAGTTGGATCAATTTTAATATCAATTAATTGCTTTACTTGAGGCAAGGTATTTCTAAAAATAAATTGGCTACGCTCCAATGTTCCAAAAATATTAGATGCTGCGCGGAACTTTGAACCCTTCACTTTTTCAAATAAAATAGCAGGTCCTTTTTGTTCAAAAATGCGCAAATGAATTGCTGCCATTTCTAAATTTGGGTCCACTTCCTCCTTAATACGCAATAGTTGCCCATTACGTTCTAAATCCAACAAACAAGCCTCCAAATTAGAATATGCCATGCTAGTATATTTGAGTTGCAAAAATAACTTAAATTCGCTCATGACTCGTTTAAGTGTAAACATAAATAAAATTGCCACCCTACGAAATAGCCGTGGCGCGGACAACCCGAATTTAGTGCAGGTAGCTAAAGACTGTCAGCGTTTTGGTGCAGAAGGAATAACCGTACATCCAAGACCGGACGAACGACATATTCGCTACCAGGATGTTTATGATTTAACCAAAATAGTTACCACAGAGTTCAACATTGAAGGTAATCCCAAGGAAGATAAATTTGTTAAGCTAGTTTTAGATAACAAACCACATCAAGTGACCCTTGTGCCAGATGCCTTGAATCAATTAACAAGCGACCATGGCTGGGATACCATTAAGGAGCAGGAATATTTGAAAGAGATCATTGCAAAATTTAAAAATGCTGGTATTCGTGTTTCTATTTTTGTGGATCCTGTTGAGGAAATGGTGCGCGCTGCTGCAACCACGGGTACCGATCGCATTGAATTATATACCGAAGCATATGCAAGAGCATTTGCCGCAGGCAATAAAGAAAAAGCAGTTGCTCCTTATGTACACGCAGCCATTATTGCCAAAGAGCTTGGCCTAGGTATTAACGCCGGACATGATTTAGACAGATTTAATTTAGCTTTTTTAGCAAAGTCAATTCCAGCAATGGATGAAGTGAGTATTGGTCATGCACTGATTGCAGATGCATTGTATTTAGGTTTAGAGAATACAATTCAATTGTATAAAAGAGCTTTAGCAATTTAAAAATCGCAACCAATATAAAGCAATCAATTTTATAGCAATCAATATTAAAGTAATCAATTTTAAACGATATTTTATTTTCAATAATTAAACGAATTCCGATGCAAATAAATAAAATGGCTGCCTTTGCTTTGCTTGCATGTCTATATACACTACCTGCAAGTGCACAAACAAAATTTGGCCCAACGCCCACTAAAGAACAATTAGCTTGGCACGACAAAGAATTTTATTTGTTTATGCATTTTGGGCCCAACACATTTACCGATTTGGAATGGGGACACGGAAGTGAGGATCCTAATGTATTTAATCCCACTGCGATGGATTGTAACCAATGGGCGCGTATAGCCAAAGCCGCTGGTGCAAAAGGAATTATCATCACTGCAAAACACCATGATGGTTTTTGTTTGTGGCCAAGTAAATACAGCAAACACACTGTTAGAGAAAGTAAGTGGATGAATGGTAAAGGAGATGTCTTAAAAATGTTATCTGAGGCTTGTAAAAAAGAAGGCATTGAAATGGGGGTTTATATTTCACCATGGGACAGAAATCATCCTGATTATGGCACTCCAAAATACAATGAAGTATATATCAATACCATGAAGGAATTACTAACCGGGTATGGTAAATTTTTTGAACTATGGTGGGATGGCGCCAATGGCGAAGGTCCTAATGGTAAAAAACAAGTGTATGATTTTACAAGATTCAAAGAAGCTGCTTTAAAGGAACAACCTCAATTAGTTATTTTTAGTGATATTGGTCCGCATGCAAGATGGATCGGAAATGAAAATGGAATCATTAATGAAACCAACTGGAATTTATTAGATACGGCAGGTTTTAAAAGAGGCGAAGGTGCTCCGGCAAATGATACATTAAACAGAGGGAATTATAATGGTAAAAATTGGATCGGTGCCGAAGCAGATGTATCCATTCGTAAGGGATGGTTTTATCATAAGGAGGAAGATAATACGGTGAAATCAGGAGCTACCCTTTTTGATTTGTATTTAAAATCAGTTGGTCGAGGTGGCAATATGTTATTAAATGTACCACCCAATAGAAAGGGCTTGATTGATCCAGTGGACTCAGCAGCTTTAATGCAATTTAAAAATATTAGAGACCTTGCATTTAAAGAAAACGTTTTCAAGAATGCTAAAATATTACGTACCAAGAATAGTATTGAACTTCACTTTGATAAAGAAGTAGCATTCAATACACTTGTATTAAAAGAACAAATAAGTCTTGGACAACGTGTCGTTAAATTTGAAGTGAGTGGCGGCAATAATTTGGAACAATTTCAAAAGATCACAGAGGGAACGACGATTGGACATAAAAGAATATTGAAATTCCCTACTCAAAAATTGAAATATATCCGCATTAAAGTGACCGAGTCCAAAGCAACTCCATTAATTAGTAGTATCGAAGGCTATAATATAGCAGGAATATAGCTTTTAGGGCTTTCTGAACCATTTAATTAAGATTATTTATCTTTGTAGTATAATACACTAAAAAATTCTTTTATGGCCAGTCCAGCAATTGTAGGAATTATCATGGGAAGCGACAGTGATTTAAATGTAATGCAGGCAGCTGCAGAAGTTTTAAACACTTTTAATATTCCATTTGAATTAACAGTTGTGTCGGCACACCGTACCCCAGAAAGAATGATGGACTATGCAAAAACAGCACGCAAAAGAGGCTTGAAAGTGATTATAGCTGGTGCTGGTGGAGCTGCACATTTACCAGGCATGGTTGCAGCCATTACAAGTTTACCTGTAATTGGTGTTCCAATTAAATCAAGCAACTCAATTGATGGTTGGGATTCTGTATTATCTATTTTACAAATGCCAAGTGGTGTACCAGTTGCAACTGTAGCATTAAATGGTGCCAAGAACGCTGGCTTATTAGCTGCACAAATTATTGGTAGTTCAGACGCTGCTATTGGCAATGCGATGGAAGATTATAAATTGAATATGCAGTCCGAAGTTTTAGGGAAAGTAGAAAACCTAAAAGAAAAATTTAACAACGAATTTGATCAATAGTCAAAAGCTATTTGATCATATTTACACCTGCACACTTTAATAATTGAGTCCCTTTAATTATTGAGTACTCATTATTTATTTTTCTGAAATAAGAATGGTAAAACTGTGCTCCATTGTATTGGAATGTTGCATAACAGCTTCCACCCAAGACCAGCCATAGTCTCCTACCCACTCTGCAATATTATCTAACCTTTCTTGTAAACTATTTTGTGGGAACAATTCATTTTTAATATGCTGAATACGTTCAATTGAAACCACTTGTTTCTTTTTTTCTGCTTTCAATATTTTCTTTTCCAACTCCACTAATTTCTTAATGGATTGAACAGACAAATTCATGGTGTGATCACCCAATGTTCCATCCACTTGAATGGCTTGATTTTGAATTTCTTGATACAATGCCTTCATTGCATCAATAGAAGCCGCAAGTGATAAATTATGTTTTGAATTTGCCTTCACATAAGCTACTTCCAAATCCAATGAAGGTGAAAATAAATCCGCGGCAGCGAAACCTAGATCAGCCCATTGTTTGGCCATTTTTTCCTTGATAAAAAGAAATGAATTTCTTAATTGTAATACAGGATAATGCACCCCTACTGCACCAAATACTTCTTTTAATTCCATCCAATACGCAAGTTCCCCACCTCCACCAATAAATACGATACCTGGCAAAATGGTTTCTTGATACACCCCTCTTAAAATTACATTGGGGCTAAAGCGTTCTGGATATGCATGTAGTTCAGCAATAATTTCTTCCTGCGTAAAACTAATTTCGGTATCAACAATACTATACAACCCATTATTTAATTCAATGCGTGCACGCGTGTTATCTTTTAAATAAAATAAATTGATAGCACGACCTTCTGTTTGCACATGGTATTGCTTTTTCAATTTTTCAATAGTAGGTTGCAATACTTTATTTGAAAACTGGGTAATCAATTCTTTTTCCATCACAGATACAAAACAGGATTTCAATTTTGCATCATCCGGCTGAACCACTATTAATCCATATTGACCAAAATAACTATGCACAAAACTCAAAGTAGCTTCATTAATAGTTACCCCTTTTTTATAGGCAGCACTTAATGCAGCAATGGCTTCTTTCCCATCTGGTTTCACGGACCAGTACCCCTCGATATTTTTTAACAAACTAACCAATGCATCATCTACTTTCATTCTTCCAATGGCACCTGTTTGCTTTGTTTCCCATTGTAATTTATCTCCACCTAAATAAAAACTACCTACCTCGTCAATATCGGCATCCTCTGATCCCATATAATAAACGGGGACATAATTATTTTCAGGGAAACGCTTTTTTAAATCCGCTGCTAATTGAATGGCATGAATAATTTTATAAAAAAAGTAAAGTGGTCCTGTAAAAATATTCGGTTGATGCGCCGTTGTTACGACATAAGTATTGTCTTGTAATAGCAATGCAACATTTTGATCAACAATTGCGCTTGAAGTTAATTGAGCATATTGATCTTTCAACACCTCTACTAATAAAGCCCTATTAATTGGAAAATTTTTTCGCGCTGCAATGGCTGTTTGTACGCCCTCGAAATTAGGTGCATACGCTACAAATTCCGAGGCCGTTCCTTTAGCATCTACATAATCCCTTACCAATTGTGAAAACAATCCGGTAGTTTGATAAGGTATTTTGGTAGCGTTAAATTTCATATAAAAGGCCTAATGCAGATTAGGCTGCAAATTAAGATAAAATTGATACATTTGGTAGCTGAATACTTAATGCTTGAACCTAAATTTGAACTATGGAAACTTATGGCAAAATCCTCATCATAGCGATGCCCCTTTTCTTGTTATTAGTGGTATTTGAAAAATGGTATGGATGGAGAAAAGGCTTTGATACGGTAAGAACCCTTGACATGGTCTCAAGCCTCAGTTCGGGGGTAACCAATTCCACCAAAGATGTTCTTGGATTAAGCATTGCCATTATTACTTATGGCTGGTTAGTGAACCATTTAGCCATTACCCATATTCAAGCGAGCTGGTTGGTATATGTGATTGCCTTTTTAGCATTGGACTTTGCAGGGTATTGGACCCATCGTTTAGCTCATACCATTAATTTTTTCTGGAACAATCATTTGGTACATCATAGTAGTGAGGAATTTAATTTGGCTTGTGCTTTAAGACAGAGCATTTCGGTTTTTGTAAGAATTTATGCAGTCTTATTAATTCCTGCTGCATTATTGGGTGTGCCTGAAAAAGTAATAGCAGTGGTTGGCCCCTTGCACTTGTTTGCGCAATTCTGGTACCATACAAGACATATAAATAGAATGGGATTCCTTGAATATATCATTGTAACTCCTGCTCATCACCGTGTTCACCATGCCATTAATCCAGAATATTTGGATAAGAATTATGGCCAAATTTTTATTTTTTGGGATCGCCTATTTGGAACTTTTCAGGAAGAGCAAGCGAGTATTCCTGCAGTGTATGGAGTGACCAGACCTGTTAGAACCTGGAACCCCATTAAAATTAATTTCATGCACATGTGGTTATTAATTAAAGATGCATGGCGCACAAAAAATTGGAAGGATAAGTTCCGTATTTGGTTTATGCCATTGGGCTGGAGACCAGCAGATGTTATTGAAAAATATCCTGTCTATAAAATTGAAGACGTGTGTCATTTTGAAAAGTATGATACCCCTGCTAGTAAAGGGTTGCAGGCTTATTTATGGGCACAGTTAATTTGCGTTTTACTTTTGGTGAGTTATATGTTTGCAAATGTGGCTATGTTAAAACAACTTGGCATTGAGCAACTATTTATCTATGGTGCATTTATATTTTTGCAAGTATATGCCCTTACCGAATTTATGGATCAAACAAAATATGCATGGGTACTAGAGGCTATTAAAAATATTGCCTGTATTAGTTTGATTGTAAAAAATGGAGAATGGTTTGGTTCCAATGCTATTTCAACAGCAATTGCACCAGCATTGATTGCCTATTTTGCAATTAGCACAGTCGCTGTTTATTTGTTCTCAAAAATTGCACAACAAAATAACAGTCAAGTAAGCTTAGCTTAGTAAATAAGAATTTCCTATTAAACTAACTCACCCTCTAAGTCGTAGTCGTAGGCCTTCGTAATTTTAACCATTACCATATCACCCGATTTAAGACGCTTAGTAGTATTAATCACTACTTCATTGTCTACTTCAACACTATCAAATTGAGTGCGGCCTAACCAACGACCCGCTTCTTTTTTATCAATGATTACTTTAAGTGTTTGACCTTCCTTAGCTTGATTAATAGCCAAGCTAATTTCCTGTTGCACTTCCATAATTTCCTCAGCACGTCTTTGCTTTTCTTCAGCAGGCACATCATCCACTAAATCATAAGCACTTGTATTTTCCTCATGGCTATAAGTGAAAATACCAACGCGGTCAAATTTATGTTCTTGTAAGAATTCCTTTAACGCTTCCACATCCTCCAATGTTTCTCCAGGGAATCCAGTAATCAAAGTGGTTCTAATCGCAATACCCGGTACACGCTTTCTAATTTCCGCAATCAATTCACTCATTTCCTCTCGCGTAATATTACGACGCATGGCTTTAAGCATATTGTTGCTAGCATGCTGCAAAGGAATGTCAATGTATTTACAAATATTGTCACGCTCACGCATTACATCCAATACTTCTAATGGGAACTTACTTGGATAAGCATAGTGTAAACGAATCCATTCCAAACCTTCTACATCGGCAAGTGAATTTAACAATTGAGGCAATGCACGTTCTTTATAAATATCCAATCCGTAATAGGTTAACTCCTGCGCAATAAGCATTACTTCCTTAACTCCTTTCTTTACCAAACCTTTTGCTTCGTCCACCAATTGCTCAATGGTTTTACTAACGTGTTGACCACGCATTAAAGGAATCGCACAAAAAGCACAGGTACGATTACAACCTTCACTAATTTTTAAATAAGCATAATGTTGCGGTGTACTCAATAAACGCTCCCCTAATAATTCAGCTTTATAGTCGGCATTTAATTGATTTAACATTAAAGGCAATTCCATCGTTCCAAACCAAGCATCTACCTCAGGAATTTCAGTAGCTAAATCGCCACGGTATCTTTCACTCAAACAGCCCGTCACATATACCTTATCCAATTTCCCTTTTTGCTTTAAAGCCACCTGATCCAAAATGGTATTTACACTCTCCTCTTTCGCCTTATCAATAAAACCACAAGTGTTCACTACAACAATGTTATGATCTAGTTTTTTATTTTCATGCACCACATCAATATCATTGGCAGCCAATTGACCACTTAACATTTCACTATCCACTAGGTTTTTACTACAACCTAATGTGATGATATTTACTTTGTTCTGTTTTAAAGATTTTGACTTCATAATATATTTTTTAAAGCAGCCTTTTGATAATGGCTACATTTTATTCTAGCCTTTGTTTACCTCGTTGGTGAAATGGAAAGTGATATCTGGGTTATTCGTGATTTCAGTATTTAAGAACCATTCACTCTGTGCCAAATACACTGGAGCGCCATCCTTATCCTCCGCTGCATTTTGTTGTTTGAATCTTAAGAAATCATTCAATTTATTTTTGTCATCAGATGTTAACCAACAAGCTTTGTAATAAGGCAGGGTTCTAAACTCACAAGCAGCACCATACTCTTGCAATAAACGATACTGAATAACTTCAAATTGTAAATCACCTACGCAACCAATAATTTTTTTATTACCTCCAAACTGCGTAAACAATTGCGCAACGCCTTCATCAGTTAACTGTTGAATCCCTTTTTCCAATTGCTTGGTCTTCATTGGATCCTTATTCACTAATTCTTTGAATATTTCAGGAGAGAATGTTGGGATACCTGTGAAATAAAATTTTTCGCCTTCTGTTAAAGTATCTCCAATTTTAAAATTACCAGTATCAAATAAACCCACTACGTCCCCTGGGAAAGCATCATCTACAATATCCTTGCTACGCGCCAAGAAAGTATAAGGGTTAGTGAAACGAACGTCCTTTTCTAATCGCACGTGTTTGTAATATTTATTTCTTTCAAACTTACCACTACATACACGCATAAAAGCAATACGGTCTCTATGTTTAGGATCTAGATTGGCATGAATCTTAAAAATAAATCCACTGAACTTATCTTCACCTGCTTGTACTTTACGCAAGCTCGTTTCACGATCACGTGGCGTTGGTGCAATTTGAATAAAAGTTTCCAACATTTCTTGTACTCCAAAGTTGTTTACTGCAGATCCAAAAAATACTGGCGCAATTTTACCTTCTAAATAATCCGTTGGGTTTAATGCTCCATATACGCCATCAATTAATTCCACATCCTCTCTTAATAAATCGGCATCACGGTCTCCCACTTTTTGTTGCAATACAGGACTCGATAAATCGGCAATCGCAACCACATCCTCATCATCCGCCTTAGTGCTTGCTGTAAATAAGCGCAGGCTTTTATCATGCAAATTATATACCCCCTTAAATTCCTTACCGCTGTTAATGGGCCAGGTCATTGGGTGTAAGGAAATTTTTAATTCTGCTTCAATCTCTTCTAATAAATCAAATCTGTTTTTACCATCACGGTCCATTTTATTAATGAACACAATTACCGGCGTGGCACGCATACTACATACTTCCATCAAACGACGTGTTTGTGGCTCCACACCATTCACACTATCAATTACTAAAATAACACTATCCACTGCAGTTAAAGTACGATACGTATCTTCGGCAAAGTCCTTGTGGCCCGGCGTATCCAATAAATTAATCAAGTTGCCCTTATACTCAAAAGACATTACCGATGTTGCCACCGAGATACCTCTTTGACGCTCAATTTCCATGAAATCCGAAGTGGCATGCTTTTTAATCTTATTGCTTTTTACGGCACCGGCAGTTTGAATCGCACCACCAAATAACAACAACTTTTCCGTCAAAGTAGTTTTACCAGCATCCGGGTGAGAGATGATGGCAAAAGTTTTTCGCCTATTAATTTCTTTCTCGTACTTCATTTATTTGAATTCGTCTTTATTAAAAATGGCCCGCATTCAAAATAATTTGAATAACGAGCCATCGTATATTTTAGTAAGCTAGTTAGATATCAATTGCTTCGCCATAAGCTGCAGCAACTGCTTCTTTTAAGCCTTCACTCATTGTTGGATGCGGATGAATTGCATTTAAAATTTCATGTGCCGTAGTCTCTAATTTACGAGCAACCACTGCTTCCGCAATCATCTCAGTCACATTCATACCAATCATATGACAACCTAAGAATTCACCATACTTAGCATCAAAGATTACTTTTACAAAACCCTCAGTTGCACCTGCAGCAGAAGCTTTACCTGATGCTACAAATGGGAACTTACCTACTTTAATTTCGTAACCAGCTTCCTTAGCCGCTTTCTCGGTATATCCTACGCTAGAAATTTCTGGCGTGCAATAAGTACAACCAGGAATATTATTGTAATCAATACCTTCTGGTAAATGTGCATTTTTCTTTTCTAAATAGGCCATATGTTCTGCAGCATTGATACCCTCTTTTGCAGCAACGTGTGCTAAAGCTTGACCAGGGCTACAGTCACCGATCGCATAAATACCAGCAATACTTGTTTGTTGGAATTTATCAACGATGATACGTCCTTTATCAGTTTTAATACCGTTAGATTCTAAACCTAAGTTTTCAATATTAGCAACCACACCTACCGCGCTCAATACTACATCCGCTTCTAATGTTACATAAGAACCGTCTTGTAATTTCACTTTCGCTTTCACACCTGCACCAGTAGTATCTAATGACTCTACCGAAGCATTGGTCATGATTTCAATTCCTTGCTTCTTGTATTGCTTTTCTAATTCTTTAGAAATATCCTCGTCTTCAACAGGAACAATTCTTGGTAAAAATTCAACAATGGTAACTTTTGTTCCCATGCTATTGTAAACATATGCAAACTCAACACCTATCGCACCACTACCTACAATAATCATGCTCTTAGGTTGTGTTTGCAATACCATTGCTTCACGATAACCCAATACTTTTTTACCGTCTTGTGGCAAGTTTGGTAATTCTCTTGAACGACCACCTGTTGCAATTACAATATATTTTGTGTCTACTACTTGAGTTGCCCCATCAGCAGCTTTTACTTCTACTTTACCTCTTGATAAAACTTTACCATAACCCATGATCACGTCAATCTTATTTTTCTTCATTAAGAATTGAACGCCCTTGCTCATTTTATCGGCAACGCCACGACTTCTTGAAATTACTTTTCCAAAATCATGCGCAACACCTGTTGCAGTAATGCCATAATCAGCACTATGTTTTAAGTACTCATAAACCTGAGCACTTTTCAATAAAGCTTTAGTCGGGATACATCCCCAGTTTAAACAAACCCCACCTAAACTTTCCTTTTCTACAATTGCTACTTTTAAACCTAATTGTGAAGCTCGGATAGCCGCAGGATAACCACCAGGACCACTACCTATTACGATAACGTCGTATGCCATTTTGTGTGTGTTTTTGAGTAAATGAATGAGGGTGCAAAAATACCCAAAAAAAAGGGACTATTCAAAGAAAACTCGCACCATCTGAAAAAACCATTTATTGTCGTTAGGACGCTGCTTATTTGCCTGATTTTCATCGAATTTGCTCAATCCAAACAGACCGGCCATATTTCCCCCTCTAACGGAGAGCTCTAAATACCCGGCTGAATTGAACCAAGCCAATTTATCTGATATGGTTACTGCCCCATAATTTCGGCTAATTTCCCCGATGGTCTCGTTACGGGTAAACATGATTTTAAAGGGTCTACCCTTGGCATGCATTTCAAATTCTTCCTGCCTAATATTCACCACAACATTCTCAAATTGATCGATAAATATAATTTGACCTTCCATCCAATTAGGGTCAAACTTAGGTTGTGTTGGATAAATTTCAAAGATTTCTGAAGCTGGCTCACCCGCCTCAGTTAAATCGCCCGAAGCAAAATAATAAGCCACCGACTCTACTATGCGTTCTGTAATTTGTATAAAAGTACTCGCTCCTTTAATATCAATTTTTACAATATTTTTTGGCTTCAAACCCAACATCATGGTTAAAAAACCATTATCGGGCACCACAAATAAATGCCCATTATACTGCGCAAACAAAACATGCTCCTGTGGATATTGAAAAAAGTTAACCATTACCACATGCACCGTACCAGCAGGATAATGCTTAGCGGCATTGTTAAAAATGTAGGCCCCCTGTAAATAATTTTTACTTGAAAGTTGATGTGTAATATCTGAAATAGCACATCCTGGAATAATCGACAAGATTTGCCCCTTAATTGCGCCAATAATAAAATCCTCTTGGCCTATGTCAGATGTTAATGTAATAACGGGCATATCCAATTAGTAACGAATATATTCGACATTTATTTTATCAATATGCCATTCTTAAAAAAGAATTGATGCGCCAATTTATCGGCCCATGCTGGAAAGTACTTGTTCATGAAAACAGTACGCTTGCCAGTAAAGGTCAAAACCAAGGTTCGCTTACGTTTTGCAATTGCTTTAATGATATGAGCAGCACATTCCTCCGAGCTCATCATCGCTCCTTCATCCATTGGAGATTCTCCCTGCGCCTTCGCATCCTTATCTAAAGCAGCATTACGAATATTAGAACTTGTAAATCCTGGACAAACCCACATTACATGCGTTCCAGAACCATACAATTCAGTACGCAAAGCTTCCAACCAACCATTTAAAGCATATTTAGAAGCAGAATATCCGCTACGTCCAGGCAATCCCCTGTACCCAGCAATACTCGAAACTCCAACGATTACCCCATTTGACTTTTGAATCGCAGGCAATGCAGCTTTTGTAGTATAAACCGTTCCCCAGAAGTTTATATCCATTACATTTTTAAGTGTCTCAATAGAAACCTCGGATACCAATGCACGCATTGAAATTCCTGCGTTATTAATTAAGATGTCAATGCTACCCCATTTTTCCTCCACTGCTTTAATAAAAGCTTCATCCTGCCCCTGATTCGTGACATCCAATTGCATTGTAAACAATTCCTGGCTTGGATATTGGCTTTTAAGTAACTCCAATTTATCGGCATTTCGACCACAGGTAGCTACTTTAGCGCCTAATGCCAAAAACTGACCCACAAGTGCTTTTCCAATGCCATCAGAACCACCTGTAATTACTACAATTTTATCCCTGAAATTAGCCATAGCAATGATTTTACACAAAAGTACTTCTAAATTGAAGATGAACCACTTAGAAGCATTTTAAGATGTTGAAAATAAAAGTAGTTATTTATTTGGATAGTTTTATTTAATGCTTATTTTTGCACTCCTCAAAAGGGAAAACGGTCAGATTCCGTAGCTCAGTTGGTAGAGCAATACACTTTTAATGTATGGGCCCTGGGTTCGAGTCCCAGCGGGATCACATATTTGTTTTCAAAATCACTTAAATGTTTCTAAACCATTGCGTTTAGAAACATTTTTAGTTTTAAGAATACCCTATATTCTATTAAAATTCTGTTTATTCTTAGCAACTAATATTACAGTTGTAAGAAATCAGTGTTTTAAGCATCCATTATATAAAACTACTAAAAGCTATTATTTATCTATAATAATTAGCGAAATCTATACTTTTCAGCTAAATCTTAATATTTATTAATAAATAAGAAACTGTTATGATTACATTAAACTATTATCAATTATTATCTAAAGGGGACAAAAAAAATAATGGCCCTATTTACCTCAGAGTTAGAGGATTAGATAAAAGGTTAAACCTATCTGCAGGAATAAAAATTAATTCTAAATTTTGGGATAAGAAAAAGGGAAAGGTAAAACCACAACATCCACAGGCATATTATTATAATAGAAGAATTGAGGAATTATCAAAAAAAGTGTGGGATTTCATTAATACAACATTACAAAAAGGAGGAATTATTAACACAACTATTATTAAAGCCCACCTAAATGGTAAAGAAATCTCAAAAGATACTTGTCCGTCGTCAAACCAATGTAGACTTTTGGTTGTAGAGCGTTTCGTTGTTTAAAAATAGTGTTTTTTCTTTTAAAAATAATTTTCTACGTCTTTTTAGGGACTCTTTTTTGATGATC
>TBL_comb48_EPIDRAFT_1000355_pt1 | contig 36224 bp, 30 predicted proteins | sample TroBogEpilimnion_37_FD_10681 | JGI IMG/M metagenome (IMG submission 10681) | reverse complement strand
AGTAGATCTTTCAACAGTAACATTTGATGCACTAAAGCTCGATCATGTAATCGGTAATCTTACTGGTAATGTTACGGGTAATGTTACTGGTAACGTAACTGGTAACGTATCGGGAAATGCGGGAACTGTAACAAATGGTGTGTATACAACAGATACAGGTACAGTAACATCTACAATGATTGCAGATGGAACAATTGTTGATGCAGATATTAATGCATCTGCTGCAATAGCTAAGACAAAGATTTCGGGTACTGCAGTAACTCAAGCAGATACAGCAACTGTTACAAATACAATGCTTGCAGGTTCAATTGCTAATACCAAACTTACAAATTCAAAGGTAACAGTTGGAACCACAGATATTTCATTAGGTGCTTCATCAACTACACTTGCTGGCCTTACATCTGTAACATCAACAGGATTCACTGGTGCTCTTACAGGTAACGTAACTGGTAATGCTTCTACAGCTACCGCCCTTGCAACACCACGTAATATTAATGGTGTAGCATTTGATGGTTCTGCAGCAATTACTGTAAAGGCATCTACTACAAATGCTCTCACAATTGGAACGGGACTATCAGGATCATCGTTTGATGGTTCAGGTGCAGTTACAATTGCTATAGATTCAACAGTAGCCACATTAGCTGGAACACAGACTCTTACAAATAAGACTCTTACATCTCCAGTAATTGGAGCTATATCAAATACAGGTACATTAACACTTCCAACTTCAACAGACACATTGGTTGGTCGTGCAACTACTGATACTTTGACAAACAAGACATTAGATACTGCAGGTGCTGGTAACGTACTTAAGATTAATGGTACTCAGGTTTCAGCAGTAACAGGTACAGGAGCAGTAGTTCTTGCTACCAGCCCATCTGTAACTGGTCTTTCAACAGATACACTTTCAACAACTGGTAACGTAACAGTTGGCGGTAACTTGACAGTTAACGGTACAACAACCACAATTAACTCAACAACCTTAAGCACTGCTGAGCAAGTTCTTTTAATCTCAAACACAACCACACCAACAGACGTAACTGCTAATGGTGCGGGAATTCAGATTAACGGTACTACAAATAAGACTCTTAAGTGGTACTCATCAACAGGATCATTTAACTCATCAGAAAGCCTTAACCTAGCAACAGGTAAGACGTTTATGATTAATGGAACTACCGTACTTTCTGCTACAGCGGTTGGCGGACAAACAATTCCAGCATCAGCAATTGTTGGTTTAACAGATACTCAAACTCTTACTAACAAGACTTTGACTGCTCCATCAATTTCAAACCCAACAGTTTCTGGAACATTAACTTATGCTTCAGGTGCCTATATAACTTTTGCAGATGGAACATCTCAGTCAACTGCAGGAACACCATCTATAACACCAATAAATGCACAATCAGCATCATTAACTCTTGGGTCATCATATGTTAAGGATTCGTTTGTATCGGTTGCTTCAGCCTCTGCTGCAACAATTACAATCCCAGCGGATTCAACATATAATTATCCAGTTGGTGCTTCTATAACCTTCCAAGCAGCAGGAGCAGGACAAGTTAGCTTTGTCCTAGCATCTGGTGTTACAGGGCAATATACTCCAGGATTAAAGTTAAGAACTCAATGGTCTGTTGCAACTATTCAAAAAGTTGCTGCAAATACATGGGCAATTTATGGAGATCTTTCAGCTTAAAAAATTAAAATATAAAGGAGACACAGTAAATGTCAAAACATGCGGTAAATGCGGGTCAAGGAGAAGAGGTAGCTCCGTTAGCAGTAACAGGGCTAACAGCTACAAATATTGGTACAAATCGTCCATATAATAATGGAGCAGCTTCACTTTCTTGGACGCTTCCATCAAATTCTAATCCAGCAACACTTTATACAGTAACATCAGTTCCTGCAACTACAACCCAAACCTCTACAACAAATAGTTTGACATTTACTGGTCTTGCTTCAAATACATCATACACCTTCGTTGTAACACCATCAAATCCAAATGGATCTGGCCCATCAACAACGTCGAGCTCTATTACAGCAACAACAGTTCCGCAGTCACCTACAATTGGCTCCGCAACAGATGTTGGAATCAATGTAGCTTGGGGTAATGCTCAAGCAAACGTTTCGTTTACAGCGGGACAAACAGGTGGATCTGCAATTACTGGTTATACAGTAACTTCAAGCGGATCACAATCTGCCACAGGAACAACTTCTCCAATAAACGTGTCTGGAATGTCTGGTGGAACCAACTATTCATTTACAGTAACAGCAACTAACGCAAATGGTGTTTCTAGTGCTTCATCTTCTACTTCCGTAACTCCAACAACTGTTCCAGCACAAGTTACAGGCGTATCTGCTACAGCTGGAGTTAATCAGGATTCAGCTTCGTGGAATATTCCAGATAACGGCGGATCAGGCATTACAAATTATCACGTTACATCAACAGATGGATATAATGGAAATTCTGCTACTAATTCCATTACAATTGCAGATCCAGCGGGTAACTCTTTAAGCTATACCGTTTATGCAACAAATGCAAATGGAAATGGACAAACTTCTGCAGCATCTAACAGTGTTACAACTCAAGCCCCATTCTTCCCACCATTTTTCCCACCGAGCTTCTTTGCCCCACCAGGGTTCTTCGCTCCACCAAGCTTCTTTGCCCCACCAGGGTTCTTCGCTCCACCAACGTTCTTCGCTCCACCGAGCTTCTTTGCCCCACCAGGGTTCTTCGCTCCACCAAGCTTCTTTGCCCCACCAGGGTTCTTCGCTCCACCGAGCTTCTTTGCCCCACCAGGGTTCTTTAATCCCCCACACTTCTTTGCTCCACCAGGATTCTGTATTGATCAAGATACAAATGTCCTTACTACAAATGGATATAAGAAAGCAAAAGATATTTCTGTAAATGATGTGCTTTTGACAAGAGTTTTTGATACATTACCTCTTGCAGATGGCCCAGATGTTGTTTCATCATGGAACGTATCTGAATTATCAAATAGCTCAATAGTTGAATCTAAAATTAAAAGCATTACAGTTACTCCACAATCAGAAACTTATATTATCAATAATAATCAAAGATTCTCGGTAACTGAAGAGCTTCTGATTCTAAGAGACAATCAATACAGATTAGTATGTGTATCTCACATAACAAAGAATGACAAGCTAGTTACTTATGCAGAAAATGGAAATGTTAACTTGATTGATATTTTCAGCATAGAATTGATAAATGAAGATACTGTAGTTTATGACTACATCAGATCTCCTCATGGATTAATTATCGCAGATGGACTACTTGCTTACAACGCATATCCAATAAAATAAGTATAGATTGTGCCCATAGTGTTAATTAGACATTATGGGCACAGCTATGTTATAATTGCAATACTAATAGATAGGATTTTTTATGAGTTATTCATCTCAGGAAATGCTCTTCCCTGGACTTTGGGTATATAGAAATGTTTTTAAAAAAGATTTAGATATCATTAATCGTGTAGAAAATTTAATCAATAATAATAACTCTCAATTTAAATGGTCAGATGCAACAGTTGGCTATATGGAAAAAAAGTTAGATTATAGAGATTGTGTAGATTTTAAAATTGGTGAAATCAAAGATGAATCAATGCTTGCTTATCCAGATTATCAGACTTTAAATAATATCTGGAAAGATGCTTATAATGCTCAAATTGATGCTGTAAATAATTATTGCCAGATGTATAACAGTAAGATGGATTACTGGGAAGTAATGAATTTTATTAAGTATGGGCCAGGACAACACTTCCAAGAGCATGCGGACCATGGATATTCATATAGCGCAACTGTATCTTTGGTAGGATATCCAAACGACGGCTATGTTGGCGGAGGATTAAGGTTTCCAAAATTAAACATAGAGATTCAACCACAAGCTGGAGATTTATATATATTCCCATCAACATATTTATTCTCACATGTTGCGTTACCAGTATCTGATGGTTTAAAATACTCAATTGTTACTATGCTCGACTACAATGATCATGCTCATAATGATGAATTTATGCAAATGCGTGAAAAATGGGTTCGTAATGCACAAAATAAAAGCATTTAAACGAGATGGATTTGCAAACTTATCCCCACTTTCAATTAAAAGAGAGTGGATGGATGAAACTTGGAATGCTCATGCGTACCACTGTTTTCCCGTAGGATTAACAAATCAACTTGGTTGGGGTATATCTTTCCCAGAAGATATTACTTTTATTTGGGATGGCATTAATGATTCTACGCCAGATCATGTCAAAGTTTTGGCGGGAGAAAAATATGTTTCAACGGGAAGAGCTAATGCTACTATAAGCTTTAATACAGGTATAAGCTTTGAGACAAATGATAATGTAAGTCTATTATCAATGCCTGTGCCAAATTATCCAAGAGATGGGATAACTCCTTTTTCAACCATAATGAGTACCTCTTTTTATAATGAAGATTTGCCATGTGCTTGGATGATAACCCGTCCAAATATTGAGATAACAATAAGTGCTAACACTCCAATTATTGCAATATTGCCAATTAATTTAGAAGAACTTCAAGGATCAGAAATACAAATTCTACCTATGAGTCAAAAAAAAGCTCAGCAAACAAACATGATTGAATATTCAAATGAGATTTATGAGATTAATAGAACGGGTAAGTGGACAGATTTTTACCGAAATGCTGTAGATCATAAGGGTAACAAGCTTGGTCAACATCAGGTAAAATCAATTAAGCTCGGTCTGTTAGAATAAAGCTTGTGATATAATTGATTTAATAGAAAGAATAGGCAATGGAACTAGCAAATAACTGGACTGAAAGCGAAAGACCAAAATCAATAACCCCTTCTGGATTTTTTGGCGATTCTATAGATAACATAGTAGAGCTAGAAAACTTTATTACAGAAGACGAACAAAAAAGATTAATTGATTTTGCTAATAACAATAAAATTTGGGATATTACAGAAACTCATATTGATAAAGATGGCCTTGTTTTGTATGATCACAAAGTTTGGGAAGATCGTGTAGCTACTTATAACTCATTGATGTCTTCAGATCCAACAATTTTAGATTTAATTTATTCGTTGATTGACAGGTTGAAGATTAAAGTTGATAAATTTTTTAATGTTGATGTCAGAGCCACTGGACCAGCAATTGTGAGATGGCCAATAGGATCAAGGCAAGAGCCACATGCGGATAAAGAGTTTCATGTGGGAGAAGAGCGTGGCAGGCCAAATGACTTCCCTTGGTATGATATTGCGGGACTATTTTATTTTAATGATAATTATACGGGTGGAGAGCTTTATTTTCCACAACATGGAATAGAGTTTAAACCAAAAGCCAGAGCAGCTTACTTCTTTCCTGGAGATAAGTACTATGCTCATGGGGTAAGACCAATTACAGAAGGTAGCCGATTCACTTCTCCATTTTTTTGGACAGTTACGGCTCATACAGGAGAAAATCAACCACCTGAAGGATTTTTAGGCGGATTTGATTCTCTTGAGTACAAAAAGCTTTTTAATAATTTTGAGAAAGAAGATAAATAATGGAAATAAAGTTTACAGACGAAATCAATGATTTAGTTTTTGATGAGATTTATCCAAATGTTCTTGTTTATAGGAATATGCTATCTGATCCTAAAAAAGCTTATGAAATTATGGCAAGATCAGAGGCTAGCTCGGAAGGCAAGCACTATCTTGCAGCCTGGACACCTTGGGCACAGTTCGGAACTTATACTCAAGCAAAGTGGGGTACTGAAGTTGATAATGCTGAAAAAGGTCAGATTTTTGATGAAGAAAAAGCTTTTGTTGAAGAAATTAATATAGCTTATAATAAAGCAATATCGCATTACACAAAACATACAGGATTACCAATGCCAGCAGATGCAAGTTTTAGCGGTCATTCTTACTGCAAATATTTTGATCAAGTTGATGATTTAAGAAATAATATGACCATGCAATACCATACAGATTATATTGTTTCTCAGAGAGACATGCCTGGACCTAAATTTCACACTACATGTACATTTTATGTAAACGATGATTATGACGGCGGTGACCTTGAATTTTATATTGATAATAATATAATTAATCATAAGCCAAAAGCTGGAGACCTCGTTGTATTTCCTTCTACAGATCCATATTATCATGGTGTAAAAAGAATAGAAAACGGCAATAAGTATTTTGTAAGAAATTTTGTTATGACTACTTATGAGGGATCTAAAGGGTGGCTTGAAAATCAAAAGCTATACGGTGCTTATAGATGGGCTAAATCTGAATCAGCAAGAATTGATAAAGAAGATGATGAAAACATGATCTATTTAAGCAATGGCACAAAAATTACATTCGCAGAAGCTCAAAGAATTAGAGCTGAAAAGTTGGGTATCTCACAGACAAATGAATAAAACCAGTCCACTAGAAGACCTAGTTATTGTTGAAAATTTTATTACAGCTGAAGAGGCTGCTAAAACAATTAACCTTTTAAATAAACTTAATGAAGTTCGTCCAGATTTTTGGAAACCAATTTCTTTTTATGAATCTTATTCTTCTGGTTATCCTGAAGATAATGATCCAATTTTAGAAGAATTTGGATTACCAAATAATTGGTTTTCAGATCTTTATCAAAGATTTAGAGATATTGTTGCAGAAATAGCAAATGTTCCAGAACCTAAACTCTCTAGGATTAGCTTTCATTCTCAAAAATGGGAGCCAGGAGCTTTTGCGCCATTACACTCTGATAATAGCTCAAATGAAGGAGTAATGGGTGCATTTACAAGAAGTAGGTATGCAGCTTTCTTGTATTTAAATGATGATTTTGAAGGGGGAGAACTTTCTTTCCCAGAACACAATCTTGAGTTTTTGCCAAAAACTGGAATGCTCGCAGCTTTTCATGGCGGTCATTCAAATATGCATGAGGTTAAAGTTGTTAAAAAATCAAATAGATATACAATTGGCTCTTTTTTTGATGATAGAGAAGAAGAAGATTATGATCAAGAAACTCGAAATGCCTGGGCAAAAGAATTAGCCGAGGTTAGAGCAATGCAAGCTGAACAAGCTGTTGAGTGGACTGAAATTCGTGAAGAAGGAAAAAGGCTGACTCCAAGTGGAGAAAGAATTTTGGAAGAGGAAGTAAAATGAACGAAAAGTTTTCAGGTGGTAAAGAGCAGTACATCATGTTTGACTTAGAGATTCTTCATCCAGATATCTGGTATTGGAAAAATGTTATTAGTTATCCTGATGAATTAATTGATTTTGTCAACAAAATAGATGAAGAGCCATTATCTCACAAAGCCATCACTCCATGGCATCCATGGGTTGCAAGCAATGATCCTTCTCAAATTTATGGATACGAAAAAGATATTTATATTGAAACCGTTAAGGCTGGCTCAGGAAATGAAAAGGTTGATTTAAGAACTTTATATATAGCTAACAGCATGGAAATGGCTTATCGCATGTGTTATGACAGATACATGGATGCAAGACCCCACCTAGATAAAAATGCTCATATTCTTAGGCTAGACAATGTTCAAATAAAGAAATGGAATGTTGGTCATAATATGGGACCCCATACTGATGGTTATGATGGAGATACAGATCTTGTCTTTTCTTTAGTATGTTATCTTAATGAAGACTATGAAGGCGGAGAAATAGTTTTTCCAAATCAAAATATTACTGTTAAGCCAAAAAAGGGAAGCTTAATAATGTTCCCATCACAAGAACCATTTGTTCATCAAGTAAATGAAGTAAAAGCTGGATATAGATATATGTCAACAGCAGCAGCTTGGAGAGCATAATGTTTGATTTTAAAATGCTTCATCCTGAAATTTTGTATTGTGAAAATATTTTTGATGATTCAAGTAAAATTATTGATTTAATAGAAGAGCTGGATTCAATCCCAAGCCTATATAATGTAATTACAAAATGGGAGCCTTGGCAAGAAATAGAAAACCCAGCTTTTGTTTATGGCGATAAGAAAAATATTGCTATTACAAAATTTAATCAAATAAATAATAAAGGCTGCAAATATTTAATAGATAGCATCAAAAATGCTCTTTTTACTTGTTATGATAAATATTTTGATGAACAACCATCATTAAATAAAGATGGCTATAGAGAACCGTATGGAAGTTTTTCAATAAAAAAATGGAGCCAAGACATGTTTATGCTGCCACATACCGATGGATATAAAGACAATCATAGCATCAGCTTTACAATGATTATCTATTTAAATGATGATTACGAGGGCGGGGAAATAGTATTTTCAAATCAAAATCTTATTGTCAAGCCAAAAAGTGGTAGTCTGCTAATGTTCCCGTCAAAAGATCCGTTTACGCATGAAGTAAATAAATCAAAAAATGGAAGAAGACTAACCTTAACGGCAACAGTTCATTCAAATGATAATTAATTTTTTTATGATATAATTAGATATATATAATTAGGGGGAAAAATGGCATTTTACGATAGACCAGATTGCTTAAATCCATCACCACATATTGATGAGTATGGTACAAGAAGCGGAATTTTTATTATTAAGAATGCCATCCCCAAAGAATTAGTCGAAAAAATTCAAGCGGGCCTGAAGGCTCTTCCAGAAAACCCTCCAGTATATGACAAGGGATTAATTAGCTGGTATACCAATAAAATGGCAGAGGGAGTACCTGGAACAATAGAGCTTTGGGAAACTATATCTCAAATTCTTGCTCCAGAGTGGGTTATCCACCCAGCAAACAATTATTTAGTGGTTAGACCAGGAGACAATGGTATGTTCATCCATACCGATAGTCCAGGAAAAGGTGCTTGTCATTTGTTATCTCAAACGGATGTGTGGAGTACTTGCTGCGAGTTAGATTATGGTGTTTGTGCTTACTTTGGTGAATATGAAGGTGGAGCAATTTTTTATCCAGAAATTAATCCAGATGGCACTATTAAGCAAAATGGCGAAGGCGGAGGTCCTTGCTTTGAGTATACGCCAGAAGTCGGGGATATAGTTATTCACAGTGCCTTTAATCCTTATGGACACGGAGTGCGGGAAGTTACTTCTGGACTAAGATATGTTTATTCTAATTTTTGCTTAAAAGCAAAAGATAATCCAGGAACTTTTCACAACTATGGAACCCCAGAATATTATGAGCAAATTGGAGACAAAAGTCCTCAACGCATAAGAAATTGGATGGAGCCTTTAAAGGCAAACCCTCAGTTTAGTGACGATAAGGTAAAAATGTATCAGGAATCAGGACTTGAAGGAGAAGAGCTAGCAAAAACATTTTTTAGTGACATGGCACCAGAAAATTAATATTAATGAGATTTCACTGGCTCCATCGTGGAGAATTTGATTCAGTCAAAAAAATAAAAAAGTTTTCTACAAAACTTGAAGAAAGTAATTATTATTCTGTTCTCTTAACATATCACTCTAAAAATAAAGATTTACTATTAAAATCTTTTGCTTCTGCCTCAAACAAACAAAAGTTAAAATATATGGTTGCAATAAGAACATATGCAATAACACCAGAATATTTGTCTATGATTTGTAAAAGTTATAATGAAGAGTTTCCTAATAAATTAATGTTAAATATAGTTTCAGGAGACCTTCATTCGGAAGAAAGCAGTATCGAAGATCTTCCAGATTTTTCAGAGCATCTAAATACTGTTGAAAAAAGAATTAATTATACAAAAAAATGGATGCAAAAATTTAAAGAATTGTCTGTAGAATATTTACCAGAAATTATAATGGGTGGGCATTCAGATTTAACTAAACAGATATGTAAAGATTTTAATGGAACCCACTTATGTATGGCAAAATCCTACAAGGAAGACCTGTTAAGAAAAGATAGAATAGTCAATAGCAAGCAAATGGTAACTTTTGCAGTAGTCATAAGGGATACACGAGAAGAAGCTGAAAAATTCATTATAAAAAATGCTCAAGGTGGCGAGCCATTAAGGTGGACTATATATGGCCCTAAAGAGTCCGTAAAGGCCGAAATAAAGCAGTTTTATGACTTAGGCATCACAGACATCATGATATCTAGTACGAACAAGGATAAAAACGTAGATGCTATACATGAGCTAGTAAAAGAGCTCATTTTGGAGGAAAATGCATGAGAAATCTAGCAAATGGCGGGGAAGCAGAAGAATACGATAAAGCTATTGATTTAACTATACACACAAAATGCCCTGAAAAATGGCTTTTGATTGATATGGAAACAGGCCAGCAGTATATCGGATCCCCAAAACCAAACCTTTATGGCAAATGGCGTAGAGTAAATACCTATAAATGGGAAGAAGTGGAAGTTCAAGAGTAGATTTTTTAAGCTTTGTGGCAGTAATGTGGTAGAATTTAACTATGAAAGTGACACCTATAGACGAAGTTAATTGGGGCATCTATGTCTGGCAAATGCCAGATGGCTCTATCGTAAGAGACGAAGATGATAATACTCTTAATATTCCTGCCTATCGTGGTGATATTAGCCAAATTAAAAAGCTAAAGTCAGCAGCAGAAGGACTAGGGCTTGGCGAAGGCCACCCAATGTTCTTCTCAGGTCACAGGAGAGTCACTGAGGACGAATTAGAAGAGCAGAAGTCTAGGGCACAGATTGGTCTTGTTCCAGACCCACAGGACCTTCCAGCTATGATGGAGTACGTAAGAGATATGAAGGAGATGGACCTTGGCTAGATTAGACGTTGCAGAAGATGATGATCAGGACGGTACACAAAGAGTGTACACTGGAGAGGATTTCAACCTTATCTCTAAGTCTGAAGAAATTTTTGATGACCCATTTAATGTAACTTGGGGGGACATCAAGAAGTCAGAAGGCATTAATGATAATCTTCGTAGAAGAGCTAACAGACTTGAAAAGTCCTTCACTGGTCAAAAAGATGCAAAATCTAAAAAGCTTGACCCACTTGATCTAACAGGATATTCTTTATTCCAAATTGTTCAGCCTCCATACAACATGCTTTATCTTGCACAACTTTATGATGTATCTCCATATCATCACTCTGCAGTAAATGCTAAAGCAGCAAACGTGGTAGGCCTTGGGTATAAATTTGAAGAGACTTGGGCTACAAAAGAAAAGGTTGAGTCAGCAATGTCAACTCCTAAAAAACTTGACAAGTTGCGTAGTAAGCTTGAAGAAGCAAAAGAAGACCTTAGAAATTATATTGAAAGCATGAACTCCGACGATTCATTCCTAGAAAACATGAAAAAAGTTTTCATTGATTTAGAATCAACAGGAAATGCATACCTTGAAGTAGGTCGTACTGCCACAGGTCAGGTTGGTTATCTCGGACATATTCCAACTACAACTATGAGAATCCGTCGTCACCGTGATGGATTTGTTCAGGTTGTATATAACCGATACACATTTTTTAGAAATTTTGGTGATACTGAAACCCCAGATCAGATTGGAACGGATCCACAGCCAAATGAAGTTATTCACTTTAAAGTATTTTCTCCATCGAATACATATTATGGTATTCCAGATATTTTGTCTGCAAAAAATGCCCTCGCTGGTGATGAATTTGCTCAACGCTTTAATCTAGACTATTTTGAAAATAAAGCTGTTCCTAGATATATCATTACTGTGAAAGGAGCAAAACTTACTGCTGATGCAGAACGTAAACTCCTTGAGTTTTTCCAGACAGGACTTCGTGGGCGTAACCACAGAACCCTTTATATTCCATTGCCATCAGATGGCGAAAATGCTCGTGTTGAATTCAATATGGAGCCAATTGAAGCGGGAGTTCAGGATTCCTCATTTAAGAACTATGCTGTAGAAAACAGAGATCGTATTCTTCTTGCTCATAGAGTCCCAGTATCCAAGCTTGGAATGCCAGCAAATGTTTCGCTGGCAAATGCCAAGGATGCAGATAAGACATTTAAAGAGCAGGTATGTCGTCCACGTCAAGAGGAACTTGAGTATAAGATTAACAAAATTATTGGTGAAATTACCGATGCCTTTGTCCTTAGATTTAATGAGCTTGCTCTTACAGATGAAGAAACTCAGTCAAGAATTGATGATCGTTATCTTAAAGATCAGGTTATTCTACCTAATGAAGTCCGTGCACGAAAGGGCCTTCCTCCTATTGCTACAGGAGATACAGTTCTTGTATTAAATCCAAAAGATGCAGGAGATGCAAAATCCGACGCTAGTGGAAATAAAACACGTGATCAAAACAGAACATTGAATGCACCAGATAAAATGGGCACCGCCAGAAATGCAAAGGGCGAAGGTCCTCAAGAAGGTAATTAATTATGGCTACAGCAATAGATGTTTTAAATGTTGCTAGAAGTCAGATTGGTTTCTATGAGGGTGCTAATAATGAAAACCCCTATGGCGATTGGTATGGCATAAAAAATGCTCCTTACTGTGCAATGGGAATCAGCTGGTGCTTTGCACAAGTGGGCTTATCTAATTTAATTGCTGCACAAACTTCAAAAGGATTTTCTTTTAATCCCGCAGCACTTCACTGGTTTCAGATGCAAGGCCTTATTGTTAATAAGATGCAAATGCAGCCAGGAGATTTGGTTATGTACGACTGGAACGGGGATGGAGTTGCAGATCACGTAGAGCTTTGTGAAAATGCAAGTCCTGGAGGATTTACTACAATTGCCTTTAACACGGGCAACCCAAATGATCCTACAAAAGAAGGATGCTTCAGAGTTCATAGAAATTATCTTTTTGTAATTGCAGTTATAAGGCCAAAATACCCAGTGCCTATTCAACCAGCAGTATCTAAAATTACCACAAAAAAAGCAACAGCAGGTGTAGCAGCAACAGCAACTGCCATAACTGGTGGGATGATTGCTACGCATCCAGGTACGACAAGTTCTGGATCTGTATCTAAAAGTGCAACAGTATTTGTTGCTCCACCATTTCCTACATCTCAGGCATCCTTTGTTATTGGTCAAACTAATGATGCTGTATGGACTGTACAAAAGGCCTTAGAAAAAGCGGGACTTTTACCAAAAGCTTACGATACAGGAACAATGAATAAACAGACTGTATCTGCCTTAAGTCAATACGAAAAGAAGCTAGGTATTATAGTAGCAAACAATGTAATACCTCAAATAGTATATGACAATTTAAAGGGAACATTATGAAGATAAAACATCATTTTAAGTTCACTATCGGAGATGCAAAACAGCTTAGTATTGCCTTCACTGGAGCAATATCTGCATGGGCAGCAACAGGATTTCAGCGTGATATAGCTCATTTATCATACCCAATAATAGGCTTTATAACGGGTGGGTTGGTTTCTCATAACTCAACAAATGACCCTGGAGTCCTGCCTCCATCTCATATAGAAACCCCATATGCAAACAATATCAATGATAATTCTGAAGGTGTGCCAGGTCCAATATTGACTACCTATAAATCAGAGGGAACCGATGTCAAAAAGTTGATAAAAATTAATTCAAGAATAATAAAAAATATCCCCTAAAATTATGACTTATTTATAAAACTTGCTATTATTTATTTACATATGGACATTCAAAAGACGTACTGGACAAACAGCGAAAACTCAATGGCACTCCATTTTCCTATCACAAAGGTTAATAAGGAGAAAAGAACCGTTTCTGGTTTTGCCACGCTGGACAACCTGGATCGTCATGGAGATGTTGTAACAGCGGAAGCAAGCAAAAAAGCTTTTGATAATTTTAGAGGAAATATCCGTGAAATGCACGGCTCTTCTGCAGTTGGCAAGATGGTCAATTTCAAGGAAGATAATTTTTTTGATCCAGAAACACAAAAGAAATATACAGGAATTTATGTAACAGCATACATCTCAAAAGGCGCACAGGATGCTTGGGAAAAGTGCTTAGATGGAACTTATTCAGGCTTCTCTATTGGTGGAAACATCGTAGATGCAAAGATGGAAAAAACAGATGATGGAGCAGAGTCGCATAGAGTGATTCATAATTTTGATTTACACGAACTAAGCATTGTTGACTCTCCAGCAAATCAACTATCTAATTTTTTTTCTATTCAAAAAATGGCTGAAGGAATTATTACTGAAAATGTATTTTGGTGTTCAACCGATGAGGTTGCATCAACTTCAACAGCAACAACAAAGAGTTGTGTTGTATGTGAAGCAGAAATGAAAAGCATTGGCTGGGTAGAACAATCAGATACAGAAAAATTTGAAGCAATTGAAAAAGTAATTGATTCTTATTTTAAAAAAGATGATGCTCCAACATCAGAACACGAAGCAACGGAGTCAGCAGCTCCAGGTTTGGCGGGTAATACAACAGCTAGTCCATCAGTCATTGATAGCACTGTAGCTACATTGATGTATCCTGATCAAAATGAAAAAAATAAAGTAACGAAGAGTGAAGATATTTCACTCATCGAAGGGGGTAAGACAATGGCAGAAGACACAAACGCAGTAATTGAGAAATCAATTGATGCAGAAGTTTTAGCCGAAGAAGTTGCGGTAATTGAAGAGGTAGCAGCTCCTGCTGAAGCTTCAATTGAAAAGGCCGTTGCGATTTCAGAAGTTGAGAATGCTTTTGATTTTGAGAAGATGGTCTCAGACCTTAAATCCTTCTTTGGTGAGTCTCTAACAAAGAACTACACAGATAGTTCTGAGGCAGTTGCAGCAGTTAACAAGATGTTTGAGGAAACATCTGCTAATATCGCTAAGCAAATTGCTGAATTGGGCGAAAAATATGAAGCCCTGAATAAGTCAGTTACAGATATGTATGGAAAAATTGAATATGTAAATAATCAATTAACCAACTTTGAATCTGCAACTGCAGTAAAGAAGTCCAGCGACCATAACGGCTCGTTGGTAGAAAACAAAAAAATCAATAAAAGTGTATGGCAAGGTGCCTTCCTCAAGGTTAACGGCTTAAACTAATTCTACAAAAATAATAAGGTGGTGAAATAAAAAATGAGTAATGAACTTCTACAAAAAGTAATTGATACAACAAACCTAGGAAGCTCTGCAGTAAACGCTTCAGGCGATTCTGAGGCACTCAGCGGTGATGGTCTCCTCTATCCAGATCAGGCTAACCGTTTTCTAGATTACATGTGGGATGCTACGATTCTTGCTAAGGCAGCTCGTACTATTCGCATGCGTTCCAATACAACCGAGATTGATCGTGTTGCAGTTGGACAACGCATTATGACAGTCGCACAGGAAGATAATCCTCGTGATTATGTCCAGGGCTTCTCTAATGCAGCAGCAACATTCAATAAGATTTCTCTAACAACCCGCAAGCTTCGTCTTGATTGGGAACTTTCTTCTGAGTCTCTCGAAGACAATATCGAAGGCCCAGACCTAGAGGATCACATTGCACGTTTGATGGCAACACAGGCTGGTAACGACATTGAAGATGTCCTTATCAACGGTACTGGCTCAGGCTCTGGCTTGATGTCAGCATTCAAGGGTTTCCGTCAGCTTGCAGTTGACAACGCACACGTTGTTGACGCACAGGGTAATGGTCTCGATAAGGCAATTTTCAACCTTGCAATCAAGACCCTTCCACGTAAGTACAAGCAACGCCGTAATCAGCTTCGCTTCTTCACAGGATCGAACTTGGTTCAGGACTATCTATACAATCTTACAGCTGAAACCTCTTCAGGTTTCACACCATTTGATATCGCTTCAGGTATCGTCCGTGGTGATGTAGCTGCTAACGATGGTGGTCCAGGTACTGTTACACCATTCGCATTCGGTATCCCAGTTATCAACGTTCCGTTGATGACCGAGACTGTTGCTGGTGACTACAGCGGTGCTGCTGGTGATCATGGTGATCTTCACCTAACATTCCCACAGAACTTCATCGTTGGTATCAAGCGTGACGTAACAGTCTATCGTTTGTTCCAGCCAAAGAAGGACACAATCGAATACACACTCTACATCCGTGTTGGTGCACAGATGGAAAACTACGATGCTCACGTAATCGTTAAGAACGTTAAGGTTGCAGGTTCTGTAGCAGGCTTTGATTTCCAAGGTTCTGTTTCAAACGGTGCAAACGTTACAGGTGGCGTAAACGGAAATACATTCTAATTCTAATTAGATGCAAGGCGGGGGAATACTATGTATTCCCCTTAGCCATTTAATGATATAATTAACAATGACGAAAGGAAATATATGTCATTTACAGAACTAAAGTTGCCAGATCTTAAGAAAGTTGCAGATTCATTTGGAGTTGATATCTCTGATATTAAGTCTAAGGTTGAAATTGTTGCTCGCCTAGAAGAAGAAGGCATCACATGGCAAATGTATGATAAATTTAATAATGCTGAAAAAGAAGAAATTAAGGTTCCATCCGAGACTAGAAAGAAGGCAGTTCCTTTGACTAAATCAAATTCAGTTTTGGTAAAGATGGAAAGAAACAACCACTCATATCAGGTAGTTGGCTACACCTTTACAGATCAGCATCCATTTGTAGCAATGCCAGAACAGCATGCACAACAAATATTTGATACGCAGGTAGGTTTCAGACTAGCAACACCAAGAGAAGCTCAAGAGTTTTACGGTTAAAAAAAATCAATAAAGGGGGGTAATCTGAATGCAGAATATCCAAGTAGGAAGCCAAGAAAGAGTATACCTGGAAGTCTTTAGCGACGGGGTGCTTACTCAAGCAGACTCCCTTCCCACTTTATCAATTTATGATGCAGACAATGATGCATCTCCAATATCTGGCTTATCTTCTGTTGCGGTTGTTGATGAGTCAGATGATGGTAAATATAGCTTTCTTTTAACGCAAATAGCTACAGGTGTAGGGCGGGTCTTAGAATTAAGATGGTCCTATACCTTAAATGGCTTAGATATAAATCAAACAGATTTTTATAAAGTAGAAACACCATATTCACAAGTTAATGAAATTATAGATTTTCTAGGTTTTGGATCAACTCCATCAGATATCAATTATCATTCAATCTCAGAAATTGAAAATGCTGAAAAGATAGCTAGAACTATTATAGATGGCTACACGGGGCTAAAATTCTATCTAAGATATGATTCTCAAGAAATGTTCGGAACTGGATCAGATGGAATACAGCTTATAGAAAGAATGACTAGTGTTGATAAACTTTATGAAGACGGAATACTTGTTATTGATAATACTACAGATCCCGTTTACAATCAATTCGGCTATAATCTAGAGTTAACTCAAACAGGCTATGTCGCAAGATTAGTAGACCCAGGCTGGGATATTAGATATGACAATGAAGTAGATGCAAACGTACTTTACTATGGAAGATTCAGAGATGCGTCAAGATACAAATTTGTAGGAAGCATTGGGTACAAATATGTACCAGAAGATATTAAGCAAGCTTCTATGTTGCTTGTAAACGATTTACTCTCAAATGACTATGCTTGGAGAAATAAGTATCTCAGCAAGGTTGACCTCAGTGAAATTTCATTTGAAATGTCAAAGGGAGCATTTAATGGTACTGGTAATATCACGGTTGATAATATCCTTGATCAATATCGTAACATTAATATGATGATAATATAATGTTTAATTCATCAGTAATGAGTTCTATAATGAACATGAAGGCTGACATATATGAGCAGGAGTATTCTCAAGATCAGAATACAGGTGCTGTACTAAGAAGCTGGGTTTATGCAAAAACTATTAATTGCAAGGTTGAGCCAGTAAAAGTTCACGGTGCATCAACAAGAACTGACAATAAGGTTTTTAAGACGGGTACTGAGGGCGATTATAACGAAAAATTTCAAGTCAAGATTAAGTGTAATGAATTACTCAGTAAAAGATGGCGTATTGAAAATATAAGATCAAGCGACAATAAGCCTATATTTACTGAAATTGATAGATATGGTTCGCCAGATACGATATTCGAGGTTACATCATCTCACGCCACTTTAGATCCATTTGGAAAAATTGCTTATTATGAAGCAGTACTTCTAAGAACTCAGGTGCAGAATAATGATATCTCTTAGTTTAGATTCAGCTCAAATAACTGCAGATATGGATAGCTTTTTAGCTAACATAAAGCAGATTACGAGCCCTTCTGTTCTAGAAGAAATATCAAAGGCAATATTTACTGTTACTGGCGAAAATTTTGTTAAAGCAGCAGACAGGTATGCACGTATGAATCCTAAAAAAATGCACCATGTTTATGAGTGGGGGAAAATAGGAGAACCAGCAGGCAGACTCTTTACGTTAGAAAGAATATCTATATTAAATGGATCTTTACTTATTAATACAAATTTTTTGCCATCTAAAATGCCAGTTCCAATTAACCCAGAATTATTGTCCCCAGGACCTACAGGTAAAATTGTAACAAGACGAAGCATATTCTTTGATAAAGCAAAGGTTATGGAAGAAGGCCAGTCAGTTACATTTACTGCACAAAGAATACTATCTTTTGTCGGGGATAATGGGCTAGTGTTTATAAAGCCAGGAACTCAAGTTAATATTTTAACCCCTGGTGGACGTGGAGTTAAAGGTTCATTTTCTGAGTTTCTTCTTCAGTGGTATACTGAGAACGGATATTCAATTCTTGAAAACTCTGGCTTATACGAAAGAATATCTAATGATGTCTCTGCTGCATTAAGCAGTTCGAGAGCCAGTATAAATACTGTCAAGATGGCGGTAGCAGGAGCAGTAGTATCTATGGGTCTAGACCAGGAGGTTATAGTATGACAGACTATACGTTAGTAGCAGCTTATGATGTAAGAAATGCTATTTGGAGTGAATTGCAGGCAGCGGGACTTTTTGATATAAATGATTATTATCCTGATGGATTTCCCGAGCCTTTGATCCCTATTATCCCTGCACAGCAAATACCAGAAATAAATAATTTGCTTCCAGGAAAAGACTTTTTAACCTATGATATATCTCAAAAACGAGCAAATCCACAATGGTGGATAACTTATGAGTCAATTACACTCATGATCGTTTCCAGGGATAATGCTAGAATTATGACCACAATCAACTTTCTGACAGATCTGTTCAGAAGATATGATCTATCGGCTAAAGATATTAATCTGCAACTATCTGAAGGAAGCCCATTCAACTTTCTTACCTTTAATATAGAGTCATCCGACCCAGTTCAACCATTTACAGATGAAGGTGGATATATGAGCGGTGTACTAACTATAGGCTATTCCTATACTCGTGATATAGTTGACGGGTACTCTGGACGCTTTGCTTAAACTTTGACTTATCATACATTAATGCTATGATTTTCTATGAGGAAGCAAGTTGTCGTCTAATTTTATTACAAATAAAATAAGGTGGTGAAATAAAAAATATGTCTACAAATACAAGAAACGTAGTTGTCGGTGCAGCTCAGATTTTCCTATCAGTTAATGATGGAATTACTGCTCCACGCCCTTCGACTACACCAGCAGATATCAAGTCTCTTCTAGGTACTACAACAGGTACTTCAGCAGCAGCAGCTCTCAATAGTAACGCATCATACCGCAACGTCGGTTTGACAAACACAGGTTTGGAGCTTAACTATCAGCCAACATACGCTGAAGTTAAAGTTGATCAGTTGCTCGACGCAGCTAGACTCTTTAAGTCAGATATTAAAGTAGAGCTTAAGACAGAGCTTTCAGAAGCAACTCTTGAAAATCTACAGTTAGCATGGGGCCAGATGGACTCATACTACAACGCAGCAGGAAGCTCAGTAGCAGCTTTGTCACAGACCGATCCTATTACTGGTGAAGTCGCTGCAACTCTTAACATGGCAGCAGGATCCCTTGGAGATGCTCCAGTAGAGCGTGTACTCATTGCAGTTGGTAATGCTCCATATGCAATCGGTGATGGCACACAAACTTATGCAGGACGCAATAAAGAGCGTGTCTACATTGGTCGTCGTGCAGTCTCAATGGATGTTACAATGCATTCATTAAAGCGTGACGCAGCAACTGTATTCCCAGTCTCTTTCCGTTTACTTCCAGATGACAGCAATGCTGCATATGGTGGTTCTGAGTACGGTGTCGTAATTGACCGAGTATGGGGAACAAACTAATCTTAGATTAGTCTATACAACTTAATATAGAATTTCAAGCCCTCCGAGAAATCGGGGGGTCTTGAATTTGTATTACCATATAATATTGGTATAATTTAGTTAACAATAAAGGAGCTATAAATTGGCAACAACCGTATATGATATTCTGGACATTCAGTTAAGCGATGGATCAAGCGTTGAGCTTAAGCCTTTGCCTATTAAGCAACTAAGAAAATTTATGGAAACAATAAACGAAATGCAAGAAACTGAAGAGGCTAATGCAGATGCTGCAATGGATGTATTCATTAAGGCAGCTATGATCTGCTTGAAAACAACACGCCCCGATCTTGCAGAAGATCAAGATAAGTTTGAGGAACTAATTGAAGTTCCTACTATGATGAAAATCCTTGAGGTTGTCGGAGGTCTAAAGCTAACAGACCCAAACCTTCTGGGAGCAGCTCTAGTTGGGACGAACTAGATCTCCGCTCCTTAGAGTCTGAAGCTTTCTTGCTCGGTCATTGGAAAAACTTTGACGAGCTAGAGTCTTCTCTTTCGCTAGAGGAACTAACAGCAGTGTTAGACGCTTCTAGAAAGAAAGATTATGAAGACAAAAAGTTTAGTGCATCACTGCAAGGTGTTGAGCTAAATGAAGAGCAAGAAGTAAGCGACATAGCTGATCTAAAAGGCTATGCTGCAAATCAGGAAGGCTTTGGAATCGGTCAAGGACTCGGTTTCATGTCACTCGGGGGTGAGTAGTAGTGGCTAATATTGAGTTAAATGTAGTTGCATTAGGTGACTTTACATCTGTCAATGATGCAATTAAAAAACTTCAATTACAAGTTACTTCTCTTAATGCCTCGCTTGCTGGTGCGACAGGAGCATCGTTTGATAAGGCTACAAATAGCGTAAATAAACTATCAACAGAATTTGGTAATGCATTAATAGCAAGTGGAGCTTTCTCAAAGCAAACTGTAACGCTTCAAGCTGAAACTGAAAAATTTGGAGTATCACTACAAAAAGGAACTTTAAGTGCAAGTAATTATTACCAGATATTAACTAGGCAGCAAGGTGCAGCTACTGATTCTGTAAAAGCCCTCGCATTAGAACAAACTAAATTACAAAATTCTATTGTGATGTCAGACCCTTCTAAAAAGGGCTTGTACTCTGTACTAACTCCATCATCAATTAATCAAATTGCAAATGCAACTAAAATAGCTGCAAATGAACAAAACCTTTATAATATTGCACTTGATGCTTCATCCAATAAGTTAATTAACTGGGGTAAAAATACTCAGTGGGCGGGTCGTCAGTTAACAGTAGGAATGGCAATGCCTCTCCTACTATTTGGACAACAAGCAGTTGCATCTTTCAATAGCGTTAACCAAGCACTTACTCAATTTGCCAAGGTATATGGAGAGGGACTAACTGCTCCAGATCAAAGCACAGTTAATCAAATGTCTGATCAAATATTAAAACTTGGAAAGAGTATGGCTTCTACTTTGGGAATTTCGCTGGAGTTTACTACTCAAGTTGCTACACAGTTTGCTGCCATGGGTAAAATGGGTACAGATTTAACAACAATGACAGAGCAAACAGACAGACTAGCAAAGCTTGGTAATCTTGATCAAGCAACAGCTACAAATGCTGTTATTGCTTTACAAAATGTTTATAAGTTAAATACAACTCAGTTAGCGGATGCAGTCAACTACTTCGGTGCTGTGCAAAAGCAAACATCTCTTTCGATGAGCGACCTTGTTCAAGCAGAATCAAGAGTAGGACCAGTTATTGATCAACTTGGTGGAAGCTATAAGGATACTGCAGTTATGGTTCTTGCTATGAAAGAAGCGGGTGTGCCAGCAGCAAGATCTGCTAACGCACTAAAGTCTGCAATGGCATCTATTATTGCTCCAACATCAGCAGCCACAAAAGAATTTGCTTCCTTTGGTATTAACCTAGGAGTAATTAAAAATGCTGGTGGTCCAGTACAAATGATTCTTGCCTTGCAAAAAGCACTAGATAAACTACAACCGTTGGCAAAACAACAACTAATTGAAAAGCTTTTTGGAAAGTATCAGTTTGGTAATATTACAGCACTTATTGACAACCTGGGTAAAGCAGGTTCTCAAACTGCAAATGCTATGGCAGTTGCAGCTGCAAGCACATCTCAAATTAAAGCCCTTGCGGATCAAGAAATTAAACAAGCAACTTCTTCTCCATCAGCTCAATGGCAAAAAGCACTTGCTACTTTTAAGGCAGACCTTTACCCGCTAGGTCAAGATATCATGAAGATTGGTACAAAACTTCTTGAGTTTGGAAATAAAGTTTCTGCAATCTTCCAAGGATTGCCAGGACCAGTTAAATTCTTCTTAGGATTATTGGCGGGACTAACAGTACTTGCTGGACCTATTATCATGTTAACGGGTCTTATGGCTAACTTTATTGGTAATATTCTTAAAGGAGTAATATTCTTCAAGGACTTAATTGGTGGCGGTAAATCAATGAGACAATTATTAACTCCAGAATTGATTGCTGCCCAAAATGCATCAGGATTATTTGCAGATGGAATCAAGGGCGATGTTGATCAAATTAATTTATTAACACAGGCTATTACTGATTTAACTGCAAAACTTTCAATCATGAGAGAACAGATGGGCATGGGTGCAGGCATTGGAGAACTAAAAGCTGCAGTCGGTGCAACAGCTCAAGTTGAATCAAGCATATTTAGTCAAATGGCTCTTCCAGGATTTGCAAAGGGCGGACTTCAAATTTTTACAGGTCCAGGACCAAAGGGTGTTGATTCCATACCAGCAATGGTTGCTCCAGGAGAATCAATTATTCCAGCAGATAAAACTCAAAGATATTTACCAGTGCTGCAACATATTATGGATGGAACTTTGCCAGGTTATGCAAAGGGAGTTCTTAAACTTAATAAAGATAAATATGGCAATGAATACGGAACAAATCTTTCTCATATGGCAGATATGTCTGAGGAAGATCAGCAAGCTCAAATTGCTAAAAACCCAGATCTACAATCATTTATGTCGAGAGGCATGGGCCTTGTACAAATCCTTGGAAGAATGGTTACACCACAAGGTGCTGCAATCAATAAAGCAATGCGTTCAGGTGGCGGTGGAGCAACTGCGGATGAGATACTCTCAGACCTAGGAAGAACTAAGGGATTAAAAACTGCAGAAGGTGCTATAAATGGCGGAATGAATCCTGCTGACCTTAAGGACAAAAATGTTCAGAAGTCTATGATTGATCTTGATACAGAGATGAAGAAGAATGTAGAAACCTGGAAAAAGAAAAATGGCGTAGACGCAAAAATAAATAATCAGGAATATTATAGTTTGTGGAAAAAATCTACAGATGCAATTAAAAAGAATGGCGAAGGAAATAATGGTGCAAATAAAAAGCTTATCGCTTCGCTAGAACAAGCCAACAAATCTGTTGGTGGATATAGAACTTTATTTGATGATGCAAGAACACAGCTTGCACAAGCAGTAAAAGATGGTGTTGCAAGAATTAGTGGCAAATCTACTGTTAAAATTGGAGATACAGGGGTTGGAGTACTTAATGGTGCAGGCTCAGCATCCACTGGCGGAAGAGCAACCCCTGGGTTTAATGGAGAAGAGTTTACAAATATTAAATCCGCTGGTGGAGCTGCAAATAACAATTACACCCCAAGTGCAGCAGGAACTGCAGCAATTGAAGCTGCAAGAGAGCAAGTCGGCAAGTTAAGCAGAGCTTTAGAAGCAGAAGTAAAGGCTTCAGGAAAAACAATTGCTGAATTCTTCGGCGAAGGTTTTACGCAAACTCTTGCTTCAGCAGAAGAAGGTTCGGCTTTACGTCAAGCAGTAAATTATTGGGGAACGCAAGCTCCAGAAGAATTAAGAGCTGTATTAGAAGTAGCATCTCCATCAAGAATTACACGAGCAATTGGTAAATTCTTTGGCCTTGGATTTGGTCAAGGCATAGTTGATTCTACTCCTAAAGTAACTGAAGCAGCAGATCAGATGGCAGCTGATGCAATAGCACCTCTTGAAAAAGCTAAAACTGAAGCAGCAAGTATGCAAATGGAACTTCCATTTGATGAGGCACCTGCAGGTGGCAAGGGTGGCGGTAGATTTAGTGGCATAATGAATCGTGTTAAGGGATTCACCACAAAAGAAAATGGCAAGTGGAACATGGGCGCAAAGATGGGCGGAATGACAGCCCTTAGCATTGGTGGTAATATGGCTGCTGGAATGCTTCCAAAGGGCAGCAATGTGGCAGGTATGGCCTCTAGCATGGCTAACTTTGCTTCTATGGGTATGATGCTTGGACCTGAAGGAGCCGTGGCGGGAGCTGCGATTGGATTGGTAACATCTGGCATAGGTGCTTTAATGAGAGCTGAGAAAGAGCATCAAGCTGTAGTTAAGGCAACATTTACTGCAAGTGCAGCGGATATTCAAATGATGGGTGACAAAACATATGATGTCACTGCAAAAATGAATGCATTTACTATTGCAACAACCAAGGCTGGCGTTGTAGTAAAATCAAATCTAACACCTGCTGTACAGGGATATGTCAATACAATGAAGCAATTGGGATCCAATGATCCTACAAAGATTTTTATTAATAGTATTTCAAAGATGAGCAATACTGGAGATGTAATTAAAGCAGTTCAAGCAAAAGTTGCAGCAGCTGTCGCAGCGGGTATGGATCCAAAGCATGCAAAAGATTATGCACAAGCATTAATGGCAGCAGCAAATCAAACATCTAGATTTGGTGCGGTTTGGAAGGCCATAGGACCATCAGTTTCTAGCACTGCTTCAGCAGTGACTGTTCAACTAAACAATATTTCAGATGCAATAAACAAAGATGGCGATGCAGTAGATGCATCATTAAGCGGTTATAAAGATTTGAGTAAGGTTCAGAAAACAGCAGCGGATACTTTGGAGCAGTACTTTGTTGCAGCAGGTACAGGCCAGATGTCTTTCCAGCAATTATCAGATACGATTGCAGGCCTTAAAAAATCTACATTAAGTGCCACAGATCAGATGAATTTGTTAGAAGACGCTATTCTACATAGTGGCAATCAAGATGAAATTGCAAACTTTAAAGCAATACAAAAAGTATTTAAAGATGCTGGAGATGCAGCAGCATTAACTACTGACCAAGTTCTAGCTATGACAGCAGCAATGGCTGCTGGTGCAACAAATGCTTCCGTACAGGCATGGGCAAAAACACAAAAGGAATTGTCTGGGGCAAGTCTTGCAACAGATTGGGCAGCATATGTTAAGTCTCCAGCAGAAGCAGCAGCATTAAAAGCAGCGGATGCAGCACAAGCAAAAGCAGCAGCAGCAGCTGCAGGAGCGGGTGGCGGAGCGGGTGGCGGAGCGGGTGGCGGAAGTGGAGCAGCAGTATTTTCTGGTACACCAGCTGAAAAAGCAATGGAAAAATTACTTACTGCAAATCTTGGACAACAGAATGCACAATTAAAAGTTGTCAAAACACAGCTTGCAGAACAACAAAAAATTGCAACAGCTGTTAAGCAGCAAATGCAATATCAGCAACAAATTAATGGATTGCAAAATGATATGAAAACTGCTATGATTAGTGGAAACTACTTACAAGCAGCAACATTAAAACAACAAATTTCAGGAGCTAAAGTGGACTTTAATGCTACCTCGGTTTCACAAAAGTTGCAAGATCAAGCAGATACCATGCAAACAAATGCTGATTCCATTAATACTGCTTTGTCAGATTTGAAGGATGCGATTGCAAATAATGTTACTCAAATTAGCTCTTCTGTAACTGCAGCATCTAAGCTCAAAACTGTAGGTGCACAAGCGGTAAGTTCAGGAATTGGTCTGGGAGCTCCAACTGTTACAACAGTTATTAATGTGACGGGCACAGTAGATAGTACTTCTACAACATCTAATCACCCAGCTGTAAAGCCAACAATAAAGGGAAATGGTGTTAAGCCTATGGCATCTAAGGTCGTCGCAGGAAAGGTAACCCATAAATGACATATCAAATAGCTCAAGGAGTAGAAATATCAATAGATGGATCTACATGGTACTCGCTGACTGATCATAATCGTCAGCCAATAAACATTACCTATAACCTAGTAGAGCAGGCTGATAGAATGGCTAATGGGTCTATGCGTAAATATGTCATTGCTAGAAAATTTATGCATAAGCTTCAATGGAAAGATGTTCCAACATATGATCCGTATTTAGTTGATTATAATGGAGCGGGAGGCCAGTCACATGGTCCTGCTTGGATAAAAGCGTTTTATGAGGGTAACTATAATAATCCTGTTTACGTAAAGTTTATATTTGCACAACAAGAACCAACATTAAACGGTATACCCGTAGCTGATACATATACTTCATCTTTGCAATCTCCAATAGGAACAAACCCTGCAACAGGAATGCCATATAGTGAGTATCAAGCTTTCATGACTACATTTACATATGACGTAACAAAAAGAATGAAGGGTAATGCTATGACAGGCGGAGTTGGATACGACCACGTAGATATAACCATAGAATTTACGGAAGTATAATGCTTAAGAATCAATATGCCAATGTATTTGCTGGTACCCCAACAAATCAAAATATTAATCCAGCAACATCTGTAACTCTTGTTCCAGTAGTTTCTGGTGAGTGGAATCAAAACTTATTTAATCAACCATTTGCAACAGTAGCTGGGCTCGGCGTTGCAGAAACAATTGGTAGTCCGACTGTGACTGTTCCTTCAGGAACAACGCCTCTTATTGTAGATGCCACAAGTACTGCAAACGGATATGACAATGGGTTTTCAACGTCTGCCTTGCAAGTTTCTCATAGCGGTACATCAATATCCTATATTTTTAATACAGCTTCACCTCATGCACCAGCTTACAAAATTGTCACTTATGTTCAAACAGATTCCGATTTGCCAATTCAACTAAGTGCTTATGCATCAGGTTCATCTTCACAATTTGGATCAAAAACTGTTGATATAAATGCCTTTGGGTTTGTAAAAGTAATTACTTATGTTGGCTCTTCAGGCGTATCTGACCTAATAAATTCTTTAACATATAATCTTGTTTTTAATACATATAATTCATCAGACCTTCCAACCCCAATTAATGTTTACTATACCCAGCCCCAGGTCTACCCAACAACCTATTCTGACTATCAAAATGGCTCTTTATGGCCCACTGACAGCCCGTTTAGTTACTTCAGACCTGGTGAGTCTTATGTTCCAACAGGAAATGTCTATGCATGGCATTCAAGCACTTCGCCATTTGGCGACGGGTACAGAGAAATAATGACACCAATAATCAATGGGCAAGGTGGTATGTATTCCCCAATAACACCTATTACTCAAAATTATAAATTTGCTCTTGCAACCGCTCCAACACCGCTGTACAAAAATGTTCTTCCTAGTGACATGGCTCCCTATAAATATTTTGTTTCTGATTCAACCTCAATAACTACTAACCCAAGCATTAGTGCGATATATCATCCAAACACCAATGCTAATAAAATAGTTCTTAAATTTAACACAATTCAATCCATACCAACTATTACTGTTTCTTTGGATGGCACAGCTATCGCTACTTCAATTACTGTTCCTGCAAACGGATTATTGGTACTTTATTATAACGGGTCTTCTTGGGCAACGACACCTTGGTCTAATATGCCTAAGTTTAACAATGATGGATCAATAAATATATTAAAGAATTTTGGAAGAATTACAGTAACTCAAATTTCATCTACGCCAACTGCACAATTTTCAGGATCAAACTATGCAAACAATGTTAATGTTTCAGATGACTTGACAAGAATGCATGTAGTAGAGATATCGCCCAGAATTGAAATTGATTTAACATCTTATGTTATGGAGCTTGAGGTAGCCAAACAGCTAGATTCAAAAAATAACTACATTCCAATTTCATCTATTAATCCAAATACAGCTACTCTGACTCTTTCGGCAATTCCTCTTACATTAAATAATGCTCCAGTTCCAATATTTTCAAGTCAAAATGAATCATCTGTACTTTATAATATGATGAGAAAAAACATTAAATTTTATTTTAACTGGCATCTTGAAAACTACTTCCAATCAGGAGAATATCAGGTAAATGATTTTATACCAGCAGGAGTCTACTACGCCAATGCCTGGGATGAAACAGACATTGAAACTGTTAGGGTAACTTGTTATGATATAGTTAACTACTTACAAATGCTTCCTGTGCCAGACTACGTAGCCAGCAATAAATCTATATTTGATATTCTTACAAATATTATGGATATGGCGGGCTTTACGGATTATGATTATGATAGTTTGTATAGCGTAACTAATGATGCATACACCCCATTAGATATGTATTATTATTTCTGTAACTCACAATCTTCAACCTTATATGATGCGCTATCAGAGCTTTTCCTAGCCCATCAGATAGGTGCATATATAGATGAGTTTGGAATAATGAAATTTCTAAGCTTAACAAACATAATGAGAAATCAAACCCCAACAGTTTATTTTAATGACGCAAGCATGATACAGGGTGGTTATTCCATAACCAATAAAACAAAGCCTGGGGCTATTACCGTAAGCTATCAAGAACCAAAAGTTACACAATCTCTTGCATTACAAAATGCTACGGATCCAAATGCTCAAAATTCTCCGTCATTTACTTATACAACATCTAACGAAGTAGTTTGGTCTCAAAAAGATGCAGATTCAGTCGGATCAAATTATCTTTCACGCAGTATGGCAAAAAATGATAATTATTTCCAGATGAACAATAATTCATTGCTTGATATATTCCACACATATCTTCTAAATAATGATGGTTATGCAGTAATTGAAAATGAGATAGTATCATTTCTTTACAAAGAATATAAACTATCTCAAACATCAAACCCTCTTGTTTTTCAATATGTTTATCCTAAAACCGATCTAGAGCTATCTTCATCAATCAATCAATTTATCAAGCAGAATCAGATAGGTTTAGTTTTAAATAATGGGCTTTCAATCACACAGCCTTTAGATGTAACGGTAACTCCAACGGGAAAGATATCAAATATTCAGCGGGGTCTGTTTGGAACAAAGCCAGATAACCATGTTGTAATATCAAATGGTATATTGGATAAAGGATTAACAGCTATAAATTGCTCAACATCAGTTTCAAATGTTACTTTATCTTCAACTGATAATCCAACTGTTGCCAAAATAGCTGTTGTACCATCGGGAGATGCTATTATTTACAATAACTCTATTGTAAACCCAGGATTTAAAACATACTCTGCAAAATTTGACTTAAACGGAACACAAGTCACTTCAGGAGGAGTTTTCTTTAATACTTCATCAAATCAATATTCAGTTAATTTAATACAGGTTCAAACTTATACGCAGCAGTATTTGGGCTCAACTCTTTCAACTGTTTATAGTAATCCGCCTAAATATAATTATTTTATAACTTTGGTGCAAAAGAATATATCTACCAATACCAGCTCAATTATTGCTATGGTTGAGGCGACGGGAGTTGCCACACAAGTTCAGCAAAATTGGGAAAGAGTCCTAACTTTAGTTCCAGCAGCATCAGGTGCAGGGCAAAAACAAAATTATAGTTACGCTTACGGAACAGATCAGGAATACCACCTTAAAGTTTCTTTAAGCACATCTGACGGGACTGATGGCGAAGTTTCAGGTCAACTTATTGATGTTTATTTAAATAACATTTTAGTTACGGGATGGCAAATACCAGAGGCAAACGATAACAATGCTTTTATTGTAGATGATGGAGTTACCTCAAAAAGAGATTGGAAGTCTCCAGGTCTCAATACCAATACTGGACTAGTACAAAAAGTTAATATCTCCTCGTCTCCATTAACATTTAATGGTAACTTTGGCTTTATAACTTCTTCTCAACCTTTGATCCCTACTGGACTATATACATATCCAGGATACGTACCCACTGGACAAATTTCTGCAAACTTGAGAGAAATATATGCTTGTGAAAAACCTTTGCTTGAAAGAAGCGTAAATTATTATTATCAAGATCCAGAATTTTTAAATGGATTAATTCAAAATAGAAATCTTTTTTCTCAGTATAAAAGCTATATGATGCAAACAAACCCAGAGGTAACTGGATTAAATTATTATGATATTCAATATCAGACTCCTGCAGCAACAAGCGTTGATGTTCTGCCGATTGAATATCTGTGGTTTTACTTCCCAGGCACTCAGCCAACTGATCAACAATACTATCAGCAACAAATGGTGGATGAGTATTCTCTTTCTTATTCTACGCCAATAAATACAGGATTTAGAGCTAGGCTGGCAATCGTTAATAATGTTGGCCATATGGTTTACCTAACTCACTCTTCAGATAGTATTAATCAATTCAATGTTTCTTTAAACTTGTGGACACATGAAGTGGTTGCGCCATCTGATGCACAGGTTATACAAAGAACTTTGGACGCATCAAATAAATCAGAAGTTATTCAAGTTGATTCTCCATGGATACAATCAAAAAGCTCAGCAAACCGTTTGATTGACCTTATAGCAATAGGAAATGATGGCTTTTCCAAAGATACCTCCATTCAAGTATGGGGAAATCCTTTGATCCAGGTAGGGGATATAGTTAACCTTAATTATAGTTTGTCGGGAATTGTTAATGGCAAGTACTTAGTTCATGGGGTAGATCATGTATTCAAGAATGGTCTTAAAACCACCCTAACGCTTAACTCCATTAATAAAGTAATGAATCCCGCAAATACTTAAAATCTGGTATAATTTAACTATATATAAGGAGCTAAAATGGGCTATGTAAAAATTACTGATCCAAACATTATTGACATTGGTGCTTGGCAGCAACTCATCAATACTGTAAATCAGCACAGTGACAGCATAACCGCTATCACTAATAGTTTTAATGGCACCTCTGGTCAGAACACAGACTGGAATGCAACTTCTTTTTCTCACGTATGGGACCCTGGTTCACAAGCAATTGTGTACGGTAAAGGAACCCTAGTGATTTCTGCCAACGGCGGTGTAACTTCATCCTCACCAACAGGTGCACAAGTTTTAAGTGGAATCTATTATGGTACTATGAGCTTCTCTGATCCTGCCATTTCCTCTACATTTCAATTTTCTTCACCACCAGTAGTAACAGCAACCCTCTATGCTGGAGCAAGTTCAACTACCGTAAGCTCCTCTTTAGCAACAGCAATCATTACTGTAAATACAGTAACCACTTCAGGATTTAACTGGAGAATAACTGGCGTAGTGCCATCAAAAACAGGAACTTTAACTTTACCATTTTATTGGACAGCAGTCGGTCCAAGATAGAGCGGGGTATAAAATTTGACTCAGCCTACGCCTCCGCAATATAGATCCTCAAACTCAGTAGCAAAAAGACCTACGTTATTTATTGATGTAAATGATCCACGTGCAAAACGTGGAAAGCTGGGAATGATTCAGAGTCGTAGTGGTTCTGAAATTGAAATTGTAAATACAGATGCTGGCAGGAGTATATCTGCGTTGTATTCTGATTTGGGAATTACATCTGGAGCTATTGGTGCAATAGAAGATAGAAATGCACCACTATCTTTTGCCTCAGCAGCTTCAATATTAAATGCAAATTCATTAATTGGGCTTGGTGATATTGGTGTTATAACAAACCCGAACGCACCAGACCCAGTAACAAATTTAGCTGCTTCATGGTCAGGGTCAACACTTGTAGTTACATTTGATTTTGATACTACTCTTAGCGAAAACCAATATTTTAAAGATTTTATTATTACACTTACTCCAACTGGCGGTACAGCAGAGTCAGTTTATGTTACTACTGTAAACACATCTTCACCACATCAAACATATAATTTTACTCTTGCAGCAAACGGTACTTTATTTGGTTTTTATCAAACTAATTTTTCATCACTATCTGTAGTAACTTCAGATGCATTTCAAAATAAGAGCGTTGCAGTAACTATTACTCCTCCAGTATGGAGCAATGGTTTGCCTACTCCATATATCACAAAAACATCAATTACCAATGGATATCAAATAACAACAACATATCTTGACTCAAATAATAGTCCAGTTTCTCCAGCTGCTTTACCAACAAACCCAAATCTAAATTATGTTGATATAGAGGAGTATGTGGATACGGCGGGATCAATTAATGCTTTAGGACTAGACCCAACCAATATACCAAGCAGTTTATTTACAAATCTTTCATTTACTCAGGTATCTTTGTCTAGTTTAAATCCAGTAACTATATATACTGCTACAACTGCAACAAGATATGTAAGAGCTAAGTTTACAGATGTCATGGGTTCTGGAACTGGATCATACTCAAATATTGTTCAGGTTATACCTTCACCAATTGCAGTAGTTAATACCAAAACTCCAACAGATGTATCAAGTGTTTCAGCTTCATTTTCTACAGGGACCAATGCGAATGGGTCTGGAAACGATATACTTGTAACAGCTACTGTACCAACTGATGGAAATGCTGGAAACAGCTTTATTATTAAATTAATACCTACTGCTGCACCGACATTGAGTGCTTCATTTTATTTTTATCCACCTATAATTACTACTCCACAAAAATTTGTAATTAATTCAACAGATATATTTGCTCAGTTTGGCACACATTATTCAAGTTATACTGGCTACGTAATCAGTGTATCTTCAGTTGGAAACAAATCTGTTACTGGAACCGCAATACCTTTATTTACAAGAACAAGTAGTCTTGCATCCTATACACCACAGTATACGGTTTCAAATGTTTTAGATGGTTACTCAGTTCAGTTTAACTTAGGTCAACTTGGGGCTTCGTATGGAGAAGTTTATCAATTCTTTTCAAATCCAACTTGGCTTACAGCTGGAGATATCCCAGACTATATTGATGCTACACAATCTTCAGGCGGTGTATCTGGATCAAATACTATAACAGTTAGCAATCTTAGTTTAGAAAATGGTGAATATCCCATTCCATCTGGTACATTGCCATATGCTGGTTACCAAATAACTGGAAATGGAATACCTCCATACACTTGGATAACTGGCATAAATGGAAGTGGGCCAACATATCAGCTTGTATTAAGTAATAATCTTACTTCAAATGCAAGTGGAAGCTATCATATGCAATCTTTGGTTTATAGTGGTTCTGGACCAGCAAACGTATTCTTAAATTACTATTCTACTGTTTATGGCGCAGTTGCTTATTATGATGATTATGGTGACAGATCTTTAAACTCCTCAACTTTTCAAGCAGCACCAGTAAACCCAGCAACATCTGTTATATCAAATGCCGTTCAAGTTGGATCAGGTGGTTCAATCTATGTTGGTTCCAGTGCTACAACTGGATCGAGAATAGTATTAGGGCCTTCTGGCATAAAAGGTCCAGATGGAACATCAGCTTATTCTGGTATATTTGCCTTTGACTACGGCTCTACAGCCAATACAGCAGCAAGCACTGCAATAATTACAAACCCATCTGCAGGAAGTTATACCTTTGAAACTACAAATGCAAAAATTGCTGATTGGTCTATAAACAGTAATCAAATTCAAAATACTCTAGGGACATCATCAAATTATGTAGGACTATCTGCAACTGGAACTTATTCATTCTGGGCTGGCTCTGCAACAAGTGGAGGAGATGCAAATGCAGCATTTACTGTAACGCCTACTGGAGTTGTTACAGCAAGAAAGATGCAGCTTATCGGAGATGGAACGTCTTCAACTAATTTAATTAGTGCAGGAACTTTTAGCATTACTAATGCAGGTGTGCTTAATGCAACAGGTGCAAATATTAGCGGCACTATTAATATCGGCGGATTGTCTACATTTAGTGGAAACGTAGCAATTAATAGTGGTGCATCTATATATGCAAGAACATCTGGCCCATCATCTGGGCAGGGAATGGTAATTAATTACAATGGTCTTAGTGCTTATGATGGTTCGGGGGTTCAAACAACATCAATTAGTGCTGGGGCTGCCTCTGGTACGCCAACATTTACAACTTCCAATGCCTTAATAGGAAACTGGTCAATTGCTTCAACAACAATAAAAAGTCAAAATAAAGGAATAACTTTAGATGCAGCTAACGATCAAATTGTTATTTCTGGACCTATATCTGGAGGTGTAGATCAAGATACATACGAAACCATTATTAGTGCAAATGGCACAAATGTAATTCAATCTGGACCAAAGGGAAGTTCAAACTTTGCCGTGACTCCAGCAGGTTACATGACTGCAAATAATGCAAATATTTCTGGAACAGTATCAGCTACAGGCTCTAGTTATAAAATTACAATGGATCCAAACAATCAGTATATTGGTTTTGGACCCACTCCATCATCTGGAAATTCTTTTGTTCCAAACGGATTAATTTATACAAGAGGCACAAATATAATTATGGAGCCAACTTCAACTCCCACATATGATGCAAACGGTGGACTTAATTCTTATGGATTGATAACTAGTGGATCTCCAGCCCTTATTTTGCAAAATCCTAGTGGTTCAACTCCAAATATAGTGATGGGTATATCTCTGACGACAGCACAACAAGCAAGCATAGCTTATGTGACTGGTAGCAAGACTTACGCTCCTCCATTAAACCAATACGTATCTGTTGGTCCATCTGGAGTTCAAATAAGTGCACCAGAATACTCAGGACATTTAACGCAAACAATATCAGCGGGTAATGGTGGTGGCGGTGACCCATTTATTAGAACAATCATTTACAACCCTTCTGGAGCACAACACGGAACTGCTGGAAATATGGCAACAGGATTTGCTGTATATTATATAAATGGCTCAGTGCCAAGCTCAGGTCATACAGGCCTCATAGGAGATATCTGGTTGGAGTACTAAGTGTCATATATTAAAATTCAAGATACTGGCGTTGATTCTACTGACTGGTCACAGATTAAAAATATTTTTATTAAGACAGCGGATATCGGCGTTGATTCATTTGATTGGGTACCTGTAAAAACTGGGTATTTAAAAGCAACAGATTTTGGTGTAGATAATCGAGACTGGATAGCATTTCACTCTTCTGGTGTAGTAGACCCAGGATATATAAATGCTACAAATTTTGGTACCAGCCAGATAACAGTAAACTGGGGTGCTACATCAAGTAATGGTAGTTATACAATTACTTATGATTTGTATCGAAACACAACTAATTCTTTGCCATCATCTCCTTGGCAAACAGGACTTCAATCAACTTATTATTATGATACTAGCGTAACAGCAAATCAAACATATTATTATTGGGTAAGATCAACTGGAACTTTTGGGGGGTATTCGTATCACTCTAATATAATTGGTCCAGCATACGCAACAGCTCAGGTTGATTCAGCTGTGATTACAATTAGTGCAATTACTTTGTCAAACTATACATCAACAGGATATACAGCAAGTTTTACATACAGCAATTCTGGATCAGCATCAGTACCCATAAATATCTTTGATCAGCAAAATGGTGCTTTAAGTGTGACTGGGGTAACTGCTGCTGCTCATACTTCAAACGTTGCAGTAACTGTAAATGTTACATTGCCAGTAAAGTGGGCCACAGATATTATTTATGCACAAACATCAGATGGAACTGTTACTTCCAGCATAACAGCAATTAATCCAAATCCATCAGGATATCCAGCCTATGTTGATTGTAATGCTTTTTCTGGAACCGTATTGGGTTATTATGGCTATCCTCCAAATCCACCAACAGTAGGTCATGAGTATTTAACAGGAACTGTTCCTTCAAACTCATATACTGCTGCACAAATTATAGCAGCATTAGGTGTGCCAAATGCTTGCTCTAACACATATACCCCTCCAAGCCCCACCCCAACACCAACGCCTACGCCAACACCTACTCCTACGCCAACTGGAGGAACCCAGCAGTGTCCAGGGCAAGCAACAAATCCAACAAGCTATACTTGTGCTGAGTTAGGACTTCAGTATTTGGGAGGTTCAAATGTTTATACAATACCTCAGTATTGGCAATGCTGTGGAGGAGCAATTCCTACACCTACCCCAACACCGACGCCCACACCGACGCCCACACCGACGCCCACACCGACGCCCACACCGACGCCCACACCGACGCCCACACCGACGCCCACACCGACGCCTACTCCAACACCAACTTGGACTTGTAATGGAACAATTACGAATCCAACAAGCTACACGTGTGCTGATTTAGGACTTACTTATATATCAACAGAGCCATACGCACCGTACTACCAATGCTGTGGTGGACCGATTCCTACACCTACACCTGCTCCAACGCC
>TBL_comb48_EPIDRAFT_1000354_pt1 | contig 36293 bp, 37 predicted proteins | sample TroBogEpilimnion_37_FD_10681 | JGI IMG/M metagenome (IMG submission 10681) | reverse complement strand
AGTTTTAATAAAATAGAGGGGGGGGGGGAGTGAATCGTTACCTTTAGTTTGGTATATCGGTGTATTTACCACGCTCCAACGTATTTTCTGGCTTAACATGGCATATACTGCGGCTCCTGTCGCCGCCTGTTCATAACCACCATAATTCCAATAGCCGCTAGGGGTTTGTTGGCCGGACAGATTAGCGAGGCCACTATCAATAGCGGCATTGATTTGGGCTTGGCTAGCCGCTAATGCTTGGGTAGTACTTAGAGGGATCATGACTAAGCAAGCCAAGATCACCCTAAGCATCGAAGGTTTTCGTTTGTTATTCATATCAAATGTCCTTTAATGCGAGTCTATGTAATTTTAAAATTAATAATTCATACTCTTTATTGCTGGTATCCACCTTAAAAAACAACTAGATGATATGGATATCGTTCTTTTGCCAATGCCCACTGGTTGAGCTATAGCTAAAGGAATGGCCTAGTCAGGCTAAACAAAGCAAAACTTAGACCACCATTGATATTTCTTAGCTTTAACAGGGTTATTGCTTAGGAATAGAGCGCTTTATCAGCTAATGTGTAAAAAATCCTGACAGATAAGATCAGCTTGTGCTGATCTATAGGTCATATAGATAGTGTTGGTGATAGTGCATTAATGAATATATCACTTTGATAATTATAGACTTTATTGTGCGCAGCTTGCGATAGGCTGGAGTCATAGCACTTGTAAGGTTTTCTGACAATCAGTAGGCGATACTAGCCTTTGTATTTTTATAGTTAACTAAGCATGAAAGCTAAGTTGTTTGTCCTTGCTGAGTGTTCCGCTAGCTTAATCTAGTCCTCTGAAAATCCTTAGCTCAAAGCAGCTGACCTGACAGAGGGCTCTGCCAATCTTGCTGAATGCTCATGAGGTCTGGCAGAGCTCTGCGCCCCGCTGCTGAGTGCTAAGCAATGCCTTAGCTAGTGCTCAGCAAGACTAGTGTAATGCTCAGCAATACCTGATGAGGCCCTATAATTTATGAAGAGCACTTAGCAAGATTGCATAAGTGCTAGAGTAGTTTAACAAAGGACTCCGCAAGATGGCATGAGCGCTCAACTAGATTAGGGTAATGCTCAATAAGATATGACTAGCACTCCGTCGTGTTGTCAGAGCGCTGCTCCGGAATTGCGAAACACTAAATTTTTAAAGAAACAGACCATCAAGGCTTCAATAAAGTTTAGCTTATAAGCTAATGCGCTCAATATAATATTTCATTGTAAAAAATTCTGACGTATTTTGTTACTAACTATAAACACTATAATAATAAGCGCTAATTTTTTAATAGCGACTTAGTCTTTATATATAGGCTTATTGCGCTAATACTACAAAAGGTTGGATAATCACCCAATTCTTTAAGTGGCTATCAATCTGGCATGGACTTTACTTTACTCAATACTGACGGTCACGCACGGCGTGGACGTCTTAATTTTGCTCGTGGCGAGGTAGAAACGCCCATTTTTATGCCAGTCGGTACTTATGGCGCGGTTAAATCTTTAACACCAGAAGATTTAATCGGCGTAGGGGCACAAATTATACTCGGCAATACCTTTCATTTAATGCTAAGACCGACCACAGCGGTCATCAATGCGCACGGTGACTTGCATGATTTCATGCATTGGCAAAAACCGATCTTAACCGATTCGGGTGGCTTTCAAGTCTTTAGCTTAGGCGCACTTAGAAAAATTACCGAACAAGGCGTGACCTTTAAATCACCTTTAAATGGCAGTGCCATTTTTATGGGCCCAGAAGAGTCTATGCAAGTGCAGCGCGAGTTAGGCTCAGATATCGTGATGATATTCGATGAATGTACGCCTTATCCTGCCACGGTCGAGGAAGCCGCTATTTCCATGTGCTTATCACTGCGTTGGGCGCAGCGTAGTAAAGACGCGCATGGCGACAATCCCTCTGCCTTGTTTGGTATTGTTCAAGGTGGCATGTATGAACATCTGCGTAAAGAATCCATAGACGGCTTACTGGATATCGGCTTTGACGGTTATGCCATTGGCGGCTTATCGGTCGGTGAACCTAAAGAGGAAATGATGGCGACCTTAGATGTCATTCATAACAAAATGCCTGTCGATAAACCGCGCTATTTAATGGGGGTAGGCACACCTGAAGATTTAGTTGAAGCGGTTAGACGTGGCATTGATATGTTTGATTGCGTAATGCCAACGCGTAATGCCCGTAACGGCCATTTATTTACCAGCTTTGGCGTAGTAAAAATTAGAAACAGCCAGTATGAATTTGATAGCCAGCCTTTAGATCCAGACTGCGCTTGTTACACTTGCCAGAATTATTCCCGCGCTTATTTACGTCATTTGGATAAATGTAAAGAAATGCTAGGTTCACGCTTGAACACTATCCATAATCTTTATTATTATTTGAGTCTGATGCAGGGCTTACGTGATGCCATTGAAAAACAAGAGCTAGAGACTTTTGTTAGACAATTTTATCAACAACGAGGAAAAGCCATGCCGTCTATGGCATAATGAGCGGATTTTTTAATAACAATAACAATTGAGGATGACCATGAGTTTTTTTATCTCTGACGCTTTAGCAGCTGCGGCACCTGCCGCCCAATCACCTGGCATGGAAGGCATGTTATTTCCACTTGGAATCTTAGCTTTCTTTTACTTTTTATTTTTGCGTCCTCAATCTAAACGCGCTAAAGAAAAGAAACAAATGATCTCTGCCATCAGCAAAGGTGTTGAAGTGGTTACCAATGGCGGTATTTTAGGTAAAGTAGCTGATTTAGATGAAAACTTTGTCAAACTTGAAGTGTCTGACAATGTTTTTATTCAAGTACAACGCCAAAGCATTGAAAGCATGATGCCTAAAGGTACGTATAAAGCCATCACTAAAAAAGTAGTCATTAATAAAGTTTAATGAGATAAGCGTAGGCTGGGTAATCGATGTAAAGGCTAAACCTTTACGTCGAAACTAGGCGTGATTTCACGCCGCACCCATCTTAGGATCTGCTGCAATTATTGGAATAACACATGCAAAACCACTTCCCTCTTTGGAAAAATATTTTAATCCTTTTTGTTTTTGGCATAGGGATTATTTATTCGTTACCCACGCTATACGGCGAAGATCCCTCTGTTCAGGTCTCCTCAACCCAAACTGAAGCCATTAATCAAGGTCAGGCCGGTAAAATAGAATCTGATCTTAAAACAACAGGCATCAGCCTTAAAGCCTTCGAATTTAAAGACGGCCATGTTTTGGCCCGCTTTAATAATACTGATGATCAGCTTAAAGCTGCAGATTTTCTTAGAGACAGCATGGGCAGCAATGTTACTGTTGCTTTAAATCTTGCGCCAACGACGCCACAATGGCTACGTGCTTTACACGCCAATGCCATGTACTTAGGTCTGGATTTACGTGGCGGGGTGCATTTTCTACTGGAAGTGGATATGGATGCTGCGGTTAAACAAGCAGAAGATCGTTATAACGATGATCTACGTCTAGCCTTACGTAGCGCAAAAATGCGTTATCAGTCGGTCGCTAAAGACAATGGTTATCTTAAAATAACCCTCAATAGTGCTGACGATAAAGCCAGCCTGTTTACACTATTAGAGAAAGACTTTCGCACTTTGGAAGTGACTGAGCCCGAAGATAAAAATCAGGTTTGGTTAAAAATATCTGACAAAGAAGAGCGCGAACTTAAAAAAACCGCCGTCGCGCAAAACATGACCACCTTGCGTAATCGTGTTAATGAATTAGGGGTGGCTGAACCTGTTATTCAACAACAAGGTGAAAACCGCATCGTGGTGCAATTACCCGGTGTGCAAGATACCACACGCGCCAAGGAAATTTTAGGCACCACGGCGACCTTAGAATATCGCTTAGTCGATGTTGAACATGACGTACAACAAGCCGTCGCAGGACATGTGCCGGTCGGTAGTCGTTTATATTATGAAAGAAAAGGCGCTCCTATCTTATTAGATAGACGCGTAATTGTGACTGGCGACCAAATTGTAGATGCCTCGTCAGGTGTCGATCAAGACGGTAGACCTTCTGTGAACATTTCTTTAAATGGCGTGGGCGCGGCGAAGATGGCTAAAACCACTCAAGTCAGTGTCGGTAAACCGATGGCCGTAGTGTTTATTGAATACAAAATAGACACCAAGCTGGTTGATGGTCAAAAAGTCCGTCATAAAGAAAAAGTAGAAAAAGTCATTAATGTCGCAACTATTCAAGGCGTATTTAGTAAACGCTTTCAAACCACCGGTTTAGATAGCCCACAAGAAGCAAGAAACTTATCCTTGTTATTAAGAGCCGGTGCTTTAGCAGCTCCTGTAGATATCGTTGAAGAGCGTACCGTAGGCCCAAGCCTAGGTCAAGATAATATCGACAAAGGTATGTTGTCGTTTGTAGTCGGTTTTGCTTTAGTCGTATTGTTTATGGCCGTTTATTACCGTTTATTCGGTATGATCGCCAACTTTGCTTTAGCCTTTAACGTGGTTATCGTGGTGGCTATTTTATCCATGCTACAAGCGACACTGACCTTACCAGGTATTGCCGGTATTATCTTAACGGTAGGTATGTCAGTTGATGCCAACGTCTTAATCTTTGAGCGTATTAAAGAAGAGCTTAAAAATGGCAATACACCGCAATCGGCGATCTTTGCCGGCTACGATAAAGCCTTTGGTACTATTCTTGATTCGCATTTTACCAACTTAGTCGTCGCCGTCGTGTTATTTGCTTATGGTACCGGTTCGGTTAAAGGTTTTGCCGTCACCCTGATTATCGGTATTTTATCTTCTATGTTTACGGCGATTACCGGAACACGGATGGTTATTAACTGGGTCTACGGTAACCGTAGAGTTGAAAAATTATCAATTTAAGGGTAACGATTCACCTCCCCCTTTGAAAAATGGGGAGAGCAAAGCGAGGGGGCAGAGGGGGATTTATCTAATAAAATCGCCCCTAATCCTGTGTGATGGAACTTAAGTTCAAGACTGAGAAGATTAACAACATGAAGACTATTAATATAAATTTTATAGGTAACCGAAATATCGCCATGCTGTTTTCAGGCATATTGATGGTGCTGTCCATTATTTCGCTATCGACACGCGGTTTACAAATGGGCATCGATTTTACTGGCGGTACCTTAATTGAAATCGGTTATCAAAAAGCGGCTGATTTAACGGTACTACGTAATACCTTAGATACCGAAGGTTTTAACGATGCCACCGTACAGAACTTTGGTACAGCAAAAGACGTACTGATTCGACTAAAGCCACATGATGGCGTCAGCAGTGCTGATCTAAGCACTAAAGTATTAGACGCTATTAACAAAACCACTGCCGAACCTGCTAGCATAAGACGCGTTGAATTTGTCGGCCCACAAGTCGGTGATGATTTAGCTGAAGATGGCTTTTTGGCGCTATTGTATTCAACCATCGGTATTTTGGTTTATATCGCTTGGCGCTTTGAATGGAAATTTTCTACCGGTGCGGTAATTGCCACCTTGCATGACGTTATTGTCACCTTAGGCTTATTCTCGGCTTTAGGCTTAGAATTTGACTTAACGGTATTAGCGGCAGTACTGGCTTTGATTGGTTATTCGTTAAACGATACCATCGTGGTTTATGACCGTATTCGTGAAAACTTTCGCTTATTAAGAAATACCTCTACCGAAGAGATCATGAACATTTCGGTCAACGTCACCTTAAGCAGAACCATCATGACTTCTTTAACGGTGATTTTGGTCTTAGTGTCTTTGTTTTTCTTAGGTGGCGAAATCATCCACAACTTTTCTATCGTGTTATTATTCGGCGTATTTTTTGGTACCTATTCATCGATCTTTATCGCAAGCCCTATGGCGTTGATTTTAGGCATCAGCCCTGAAGATTTAATGATACCAGTCAAAGAAGGCGCTGATATCGATCATAGACCTTAACGAGATCAGTATCGGTCATTTGGAGTGCAACAGCTTCAGCGGTTGCTTTAAAACAGCTAAAGCTGTTTTACTCCAAATGATGCCAAACTGGACGAGGCTTGTAGTCCCATTCCAAACGCTTGATGTTGCTATTATCTTTCCATGATCTGCAAAGATAGGCATATCTGCTACGGCTTTTTGATACAATTGCTTACCATCCAATTAAAATAAAGCACCCTGCCGTCACTACTCGTAGCTGCCAAACTGAATGGCACTAAATTAATCTTAATCCTTCTCAAGCGGGACGGGGCTTGTAGCCCCGTCCCAAACGTTTGATGATGCTATTATCTTTGCCAGATCTACAAAGAGAGGATACCCGCTACTGCTTTTTGATACAATTGCTCGCAATCCAATTAAAAGAAAGCGCCACGCCGTCACTACGCGTAGCTTACGAACTGAAGTCAGGTGGAGAGATAAATGACTACTATTACTTTAGATGATAGCCTTATTAGCGAAGTTATTGCTGTTAGTCACCAGAAAAATGCTCAAGAAGCAGTCGTAAAAATTCTGGCTGATTATGTGTTACAACAGAAGAAAGAAAGCACATTCTTTGAGCAATTACGTGTAGTTGATGGTTGTTCTGATGATGAAGTGGATGCTTTATTTGCCCGAAATAAAGATGCTGGCAGAAGTATTGGCTTGTGAAATATTTGATCGATACCTGTGTATTATCAGAGTGTATTAAGCGCACACCTAATTCTTTAGTCGCACAATGGTTTAATGATCAGGAACCGACTCGACTTTACCTTAGCAGTATTACTATCGCAGAAATTAAGAAAGGACTCTATAAAATCCAAACTACACAGCCAGATCGATTTGATAAGCTTGAAAATTGGCTTTTTTCCGTAGAAGAAAAGTTTAATAGGCGCATATTGCCCATTACAGAAAATATTTTAGATAAATGGGCCGAAATATCTGCAAATGCAGAATTAAATGGTGGAAAACTGGCTGTTATGGATAGTTTAATAGCAGCAACAGCTTATGAGCATAAGTTGATATTGGTTACTCGTAATGTGGATGACTTTAAACGGACTCCTATAGAAATAATTAATCCATATATAATTTTATCCTAAAGTAGGATGTGGTCGATTGTTCTTATGCCCTAAGGTGTTGGTAGCCCCGTCCCAAACGTTTGATGCTGGTATTATCTTTGAAAAACCTGCAAAGAGAAGCATTCCTGCTACTGCTTTTTGATACAATTTCTTAACATCCAATTAATAAAGAAAGCATCATGCCGCCCCACTCGTAGCGGCTAAACTGAATGGCACTAAATTAATCTTAATCCTTGAAGTGCTACTCTAGCGTTAATCCGCTATAATTATCCATCTTTTTTATCAACTCGGAGTTTTACCTCAACATGGCAATAGAACGCACTTTTTCAATCATTAAACCTGATGCTGTCGCAAAAAATGTAATCGGTCAAATTTACAGCCGCTTTGAAAGCAATGGCTTGCAAATCATTGCTGCAAAAATGTTACATTTAAGCCAAGCACAAGCGGAAGGTTTTTACGCAGAACACAGCGAGCGCGGCTTCTTTAACGACTTAGTGGCTTTTATGATTTCAGGCCCTGTCATCATGCAAGTATTAGAAGGCGAAAATGCTGTCCTTAAGCATCGCGACATTATGGGTGCTACTAACCCTAAAGAAGCCGCTGCTGGTACTATTCGTGCGGACTTTGCGTCTAGCATCGATGAAAACGCTGTACACGGTTCTGATGCAGTAGAAACTGCTCAAAGAGAAATCGCTTATTTCTTCGCGGATAATGAAATCAGTGCTAGAACCCGTTAATCTTACCTCTGTTAAACCCAAACAGTTTAACTTGCTAGATTACGACAGAAAAGGTCTTGCGGCCTTTTTTGTCGCTTTAGGCGAGAAACCTTTTCGAGCAACCCAACTACTTAAATGGCTCTATCAGGAAGGTGTTGAAGATTTCGACCTGATGACTGATTTAAGTAAGTCATTACGTAGTTATCTCAATGAACATTGTTATCTGGCTACGCCTGAAATTGTCATTGAACAAATTGCTAGCGATGGTACCCGTAAATGGGCGCTACAAACGAGTTGCGGCAATCGTATCGAAACGGTATTTATACCTGAAGAAGGACGCGGTACTTTATGCGTCTCCTCTCAAATTGGTTGTGCGTTAGCCTGTACCTTTTGCTCTACGGCTCAGCAAGGCTTCAACCGCAATTTAACGACTGCTGAAATTATCGGCCAAGTCATTGTTGCTCAAAAACGCTTAGGAACATCAAAAAAAATCACCAACGTGGTCATGATGGGTATGGGCGAGCCCTTACTTAATTTTGATAATGTCGTTGCTGCAATGAATTTAATGATGGATGACTTTACCTTTGGCTTGTCCAAACGCAGAGTGACCATTAGTACCTCCGGTGTCGTGCCGGCGATGTATCGTTTAACACAAGCCTGTGATGTCAGTCTTGCCGTGTCTTTACATGCGGTCACCGATGAATTACGTGACGAATTAGTGCCTATTAATAAGAAATACCCGTTAAAGGAATTAATGGAAGCGTGTAGAGATAATGCCAAACTTTCGCCACGACGCACAGTCACCTTTGAATATGTGATGTTGGCCGGCGTTAATGACTCTATGCAAGATGCCAAGGGACTGATTAAACTATTAAAAACAGTGCCGTCAAAGCTTAATTTAATTCCTTTTAATCCATTCCCTAATAATAATTATCGCTGCTCTAGCAGTGAAACTATTCATCGTTTTAAAACGCTATTAAACGATGCGGGCATTATTACCACCGTCAGAAAAACACGCGGTGAAGATATTGATGCGGCCTGTGGTCAATTAGTCGGCCAAGTCGATGACAAGAGCCGTAGACACCTAAAGCTCAAGCTCGTTAGCTCAGAAAGTGCAGGCTAATAGCTCTAAAACAGGCATTCGTTGGTCATTGTGGCTATTATTAGCCACTAGCTTAAGCTCATGTGCTCTGCTCAAGGATTACAATGCCGAACACGCTGAATTTACGCGCATACATTTACAGTTGGGTGTGCGTTATTTAGAAATGAATAAACTGGAACTGGCTAAAGAAAATCTACAATTAGCGCTTGAACAAGAACCTGATAATATTCAGGTGCAAAACTCGATAGCCTTTTTGTATGAAAAGTTAAATAATACCCAGCTTGCAAATAGCCATTATCAAACGGCATACACGCTAGATCCTGAGGACTGGAGTGTGCAAAATAATTATGGTCGCTTTCTATGTGAGCACGGCAAAAACCAACAAGGCTTGGAATTATTAACAAAAGCCATCGCCACCCCTTTAAACGATAAACCTTGGCTAGCACTGACCAATGCCGGACGCTGCCAAGAGCCCTTGCAACAAGCACAACAAGCTAAAACTTATTTTAACCTCGCGCTAAATCTAAACAATAGCTACGCACCGGCTTTGTTGGAAATGCAAAAAATCAGCTATCAAAATGCCGATTACTGGGCGGCAAAAACTTATTTACAACGCTATTTAGCGGTTGCAGAGCAGACCGCCAGTAGTTTATGGTTTGCTCTACATACAGAGCATGCTTTAGGCAATAACAGCTTGGCCAAGCAATATCAGAAAGAATTACTAGAAAAGTTCCCGCTTTCTGAAGAGGCACAAAAGAGCGCAAGCATAAAAAATTTTTAAGGGTTATTGCAATAACCTCTACAGCACATACAAAAAACATGGCTAATAACATACAAGCAATTCGCGGAATGCACGATGTGCTACCCGACCAAACCCCTTTATGGCAAACCACTGAACAGATACTCCGTGAAGTATTAGGCTGTTATGGCTATAGCGAAATACGTTTACCTATTGTAGAAAAAACCGAACTATTCAAACGCTCTATCGGTGAAGTCACCGATATCGTCGAAAAAGAAATGTACACCTTTGATGACCGTAATGGCGATTCTTTAACCTTACGCCCTGAAGGTACGGCCGGTTGTTTAAGAGCGTGTCTGGAACATGGACTGCTACATAATCAATCGCATCGTTTATGGTATTACGGACCTATGTATCGTCATGAGCGCCCTCAAAAAGGTCGTTATCGACAGTTTATACAATTAGGTGTTGAAACCTATGGTATGTCAGGGCCTGATATTGATGCCGAACTCATACTTATTATGGATAGGCTCTGGAAAAAACTAGGCATACGCGATAAAGTGCGCCTAGAGTTAAATTCCTTAGGCACGATTGCTGAACGTCTGGTGTATCGTGAAACGCTGGTCACTTATTTTCAAAATCATCTCGAAAGCTTAGATGACGATAGTTTACGGCGCTTGAAAACTAATCCTTTGAGGATATTAGACACCAAAAATCCAGCCATGCATGAGGTGGTCGCTAACGCACCCGAATTAATGGCCTATTTAGGTGAAGGCAGCTTAAAGCACTTTACTACCTTAACCGCGACCTTAGATGATTTAGGGATTCGCTATGAAATCAATCCACGCCTAGTACGTGGGCTAGATTATTACAGTAAAACTGTTTTTGAATGGGTGACCGATGAACTCGGCTCTCAAGGTACAGTCTGTGCCGGAGGACGTTATGATAGCCTCATCGAGCAATTAGGCGGCAAACCCAATTTCGCAGTAGGCTTTGCGATGGGCATAGAGCGCTTATTAGCCTTATTGGAAAATTCAGAATCCATTCAGCTTAATAGCGTTGTTGATGTCTATATGATACGAGTGGGTGAACAGGCCGAACAAGTAGGCTTTCGGTTTGCTGAAGCCATTAGAAACGAAGTGCCTGAACTAAAACTGCAAGTTAATTGCGACGGCGGCAGCTTTAAGAGCCAGTTTAAAAAAGCCGATAAATCAGGTGCGCAATACGCACTCATTTTAGGCGATGATGAAGTCAGTCGCGGCGAAGTAAGCATTAAATCGTTACGTAATGCACAAGACCCGCAGCAAACGCTCAGCCAAGCACAAGCTTGTGAGTTCTTAAGACTGGCTTTTAATAAGAGCTAGTTGCTTGAGCTATCAGTTCGCCCAAAACTATTTTTTTAAATTATAACCATAGAGAAAGCTAGTGGAAATTTACGATACAGAAGAAGAACAACTAGAGGCCGTTAAACGTTGGTGGAAAGAAAACGGACAAGCCACGATTATTGGCTTAGTCATGGGTATTGCACTGATTCTAGGATGGAATTACTGGCATGATCATAAAAAAGTTCAAGCAGAGCTAGCTTCCAGCTTATATAGTGAACTGTTGCAAGCAACAGCCAGCAATAACTTAGAGAGCGCCGAAAAACTAGCCGAGCGCATTCAAAAGGAACATCCCAAAACAGAATATGCCGCCTATAGTGGTCTTTTATTGGCAAAAGTGAAAGTTCAGCAAGGGGATCTTACCAAAGCTGAAGCTATTTTGACTCACATTGCCAGTGGCTCAAATAAAGAACTTAGCAATATTGCCAACATCAGACATGTACGTTTAATGATGGCGAATGGTCAATACGAGCAAGGCTTACAGCTGATTAATAGCATTGATCCTGCCAGTTCAGTCAGCTATTCTGGTAACTATGATGAATTAGTCGGTGATTTATATGTCGCTCTCGATCGTCCTGAACTCGCACGTAGTTCTTATCAAAAAGCACTAGAAAGTGGCTATCGTTCACCTTTATTGCAACTTAAAATGGATGATTTAACGGTATCTGAAAAAGATGCGACTCCAACCACTGAAACTCAAAAATAATGCGTCTATTTTCGATTATATTAATCAGCTTAGCCCTAACAGGCTGCTCGGGATATGATACCGTTAAAGAAACTTTTTCTGGCATCACCGATTACTTTAAAGGCGGCGAAGATAATTCAGAGCCGCCCTCGGTACTCATAGAATATCCGCCTGAAATAACAATCGAAGAAGTTTGGCGTGAGTCAGTCGGTGTAGGTTCTGACCAACAATCACTTAAACTGATACCCGCTATCGCCGCTGGTAAAATAATAGCGGCTGATAAAGAGGGCTTAGTTGAAGCGCGTGATTTAAATACCGGTAAATTAATTTGGAAAGCCAAAACGCAACTTCATCTTTCCGCAGGTCCAGGCGTTGGTGTTGGCACTCTGCTATTAGGTTCAAGTGATGCGGATGTCATTGCTTTAAATATAGAAAACGGTGAGCTGTTATGGAAATCACAAGTCCCTAGTGAAGTACTCTCAGTCCCCTTAGTCTCTCATGGCGTGGTAGTGGTACGAACTACCGATGGTGCAGTGAGTGCTCTTAATGAGAAAACCGGTGCTAGACTTTGGCATTATGAGCTCACCTCACCGGCATTAAGTGTGCGAGGCATAGGCGCACCTATTATTTATGAAGATAATGTCATTGCAGGTTTTGATACGGGTAAATTAATGGCGTTACGTTTACTCGATGGTAAATATACTTGGGAAACCAGCATTGCCATTCCTAAAGGTCGTACCGAAGTCGAACGTTTAGTTGATATTGATGTTGATCCTCTCGATGTAGCTGGCACGCTGTTTATTACTGGCTATCATGGCGGCGCAGCGGCAGTCTCTGAAATAGATGGCGACGTTTTATGGCGTAATGAAACAATATCGTCCTATACCGGTATTAGTCATGATTTTAGATATCTGTATTTATCTGATGCCACTGACAATGTCTTGCAAATAGAGCAACGTACAGGAGCCGGTCTTTGGAAACAAAAAGAATTACAACACAGAAAACTCACCAAGCCCGCCATTTATGACAGCTATGTTGTCGTTGGCGATTTTGATGGCTATGTTCATTGGTTAGCCATTAATGATGGTCGACAACTAGGACGCTTTAAAGTCACCAAGAATATCGGCATCGATGTACCACCTATCGTGGTAGATAATACTGTATACATTTACGCAAAAGACGGCACACTCGCCGCTTTAAGAACCCGGCCACACTAAAACTATGTTACCTGTAATTGCCCTAGTAGGGCGCCCTAATGTTGGCAAATCAACTTTATTCAACTTTTTAACCCGAAGCAGAGAAGCCCTAGTCGCTGACTTTGCTGGTCTGACTAGAGATCGTCAGTATGGCCGAGTCAAACACGGGGATCGAGCTTGCCTAGTCGTCGATACCGGCGGTATCGCTGATGATGCCGAAGGCATAGAAAGCTTTGCCAGAAAACAAGTACAAATAGCTTTAGAAGAAGCCGACCTAGTCTTATTTATGGTTGATGCCCGTGAGGGTCTTAGTGCCTCTGATAAAGTTATTGCCGATACACTACGTAAGCTGGATAAACCGATATTATTGGTCACCAACAAAGTAGATGGCATTGATGCGACCATTGCCGCTGCGGATTTTTATTCATTAGCACTGGGCGAGCCAGTACAAATTGCAGCGTCTCATGGCAGAGGCATACCCGAATTATTACAACGCGTAGATCAACTATTACCACCTGCTGATGAAGAGCTGGTCGACGAAGAAAGTAAAGGCATCGCTATTGCCGTCGTCGGACGCCCTAACGTCGGTAAATCGACATTGGTTAATCGATTATTGGGTGAAGAACGCGTCATCGTATACGATGAGCCGGGCACTACGCGCGATAGTATTTACATTCCCTTTGAACGCAATGGCAAACAATTTACCCTAATTGATACCGCAGGTATGCGTAGGCGCTCTAGGGTTTCTGATGCTATAGAAAAATTCAGCGTGATTAAAACGCTACAGGCCATCGAAAAGGCTAACGTCGTTATTTATTTAGTAGATGCCCGTGAAGGCATCACCGATCAAGATGCACATTTATTAGGTTTGGTATTAGAAGCTGGACGTGCCTTAATCATCGGTTTAAATAAATGGGATGGCATTAGCACTGAACAAAAAGATACCATTAAGCGACATCTGGATGTAAAACTGTCTTTTCTTGAGTTTGCTGAAAAACATCCTATTTCTGCGCTGCATGGTAGTGGCGTAGGCAAATTATTTGATGTAGTCGGCAAGTTATATGCAGCGGCCATGATAGATATGTCAACACCGGTATTAACTCGAATCTTAAAAGAAGCGACTGACGCGCATCAACCACCGATTATTCATACCCGTCGTATTAAACTAAAATATGCTCACCAAGGCGGTCGCAATCCACCGGTTGTTATCATACATGGCGCACAAACAGATGCCTTACCGACCTCTTATAAACGCTATTTAATGAATTACTTCCGTGACAAGCTTAAGTTGTCTGGAACACCCATACGTTTAGAGTTTAAATCACCGGTGAATCCTTTTCATGATAACAATAAAGCCAAGTTAACTGATTGGGCGGTAGAAAAACGTATACGCCTCATTAAACGCGCAAAAAGTAAGAAAGATTCATAAGTCCTCTGTGCAAGGCATCAAGTAAAAGCGTTAACAACTTAACTTGCTGCCTTTAACCTTTAACCTTTAACCGATATCTTATTTATGGCCACTATCAGCTTTCAAGGCAAACCGTTGAATACTTCAGGTGAACTACCTGCAGTGGGCAGTAAAGCTCCCGATTTTTCTTTAACGACCTCTAAATTAACCGATGTATCGCTGGCAACTTATGCGGGACAAAAAAAGATATTGACCATCGTGCCGAGCTTAGATACACCGACATGCGCTGCTTCGACTCGTAAATTTAACGAGAAAGCTTCGCACTTATACCATACCGTAGTACTGGTAATTTCAGCCGATTTACCATTTGCACAATGTCGGTTTTGTGAAATAGAAGGCTTGAAAGATGTCATTCCCTTATCCACTTTTCGCTCAAGCTTTGCTGACGATTACGGTGTAAAACTAACAGATACTTTTTTGGCCGGCTTAACCGCTAGAGCCATCGTGATTATTGATGAGCATGATACGGTTATTTATAGCCAATTAGTCAATGAACTGGCTGACGAACCTGATTACGAACACGCCTTAGCGGCACTGCACAGCCTTTAAATATCATGCTAATACGCTGTCTGAGACAGCGTATTGAGCTTAGGCGAACCAAGTTCTCAGCTTTACTTTAGCATCTGCCTTAAACTGCTTAGCCCAGATATAGACAGGCGCATCAACGACCTTATCATGCGCCCATTTCAGCCATTGTGTAATGGTCTGATAAACATTACGCAAAAAACTAAAGCTTAATAGTTGTGGTTTGGTTAAAGCAAAAACTCTAGCTACTAAAACTGTCGCCAATAACTTAACAAAAACTTCCATCAGCAAGCCTTCTAAAATCATGCCCCTAGCCAATAAGCTAATAGCAATAACATTTAGTGGCGTAACTATCATCAGTGGAATACTAAATGCTATCAACGCTTGATTAGGCGTTCTTAGGCTTAACCAACATTCAAAGGACTCTAGTCTCACCCATTTTATGAGACTATGGCCTAATGCGTTTAAACCATCCCACAACCATTCTTCTATAATTAATAGAATAGCTAGGCAGGCTAACATTATTTTCTTCATTATCTTTTACCGTCTGCAATTTAAGGTCAGTATTGTATGCCGAAGCAAGCAAATACTTTAGTATTTAACATCACTGCTGCGATTTTGTTATGCTAATACCCTCATTAATAGCACTCCCTGATAATCTTCTTTAACAAAACTATGAGCATAGTTAACAGCCTAATTTTAACAGTCTATTTATTATTTTCAGGCTTAGTGATAGCAGACACGACAAGCCTTATACAACAAGCACAACAGGGCGATGCTAACGCACAAGTAAATACGGGCACACTGTATTACCAAGGCTTAGGCGTTACACAAAGCTATACGGAGGCTGTTAAATGGTTTGAACTTGCGGCGAATCAAGGTAATGCTCAGGGACAATTTAATTTAGGCAATATGTATAGCCAAGGACAAGGCGTACCTCAAGATTACAGTGTGGCCGTTAAATGGTTTCAACTAGCCGCTGACCAAGGTATTGCTGAAGCGCAACGTAATCTTGGTATTATGTATCAATATGGTTTGAGCGTGCCCCAAGACTATGAGCAAGCACTTAAATGGTTTCATTTGGCAGCCTCACAAGGCAATGCTTTTGGACAATCGTTACTGGGCACTCTATATCAATATGGACTTGGCGTGCCCCAAGATTATATTGAGGCTGGCAAATGGTTTCGAATAGCCGCTACACAAGGCGATGCTTATGGACAAGCCTTGCTAGGCGCACTCTATTATCAAGGGCAGGGGCTTCCTCAAGATTACATCGAAACGCTTAAATGGTCTCAACTTGCAGCCGCTCAAGGCAATTCCAACGCACAAGCCTTACTCGGAACCTTGTACCATGAAGGTCATGGTATCCCTGCAAATGATAGTCTAGCGGTTAAATGGTTTCAGCTCGCGGCAGCTCAAGGTCATGCCGAAGCACAATTCAATCTTGGCGTACTGTACGAAAATGGCCAAGGTATTGCTAAAGATGCCATGCTAGGGCGCATGTGGATAGACCTTGCTGCGGCGCAGGGTGAAAGTAATGCGCTAAAATATCGTGACACGTATGCCATAGCTATGACCGCTGAACAAATCAACACGGCACAAGAACTAACAAAAGCCTGTTTGGCAGTCCATTATAAAAATTGTGAAACGATTTCCATTAAGAAAGTTACAAAACCTGAAGTCATTAGTCCCGCGACAAAGCAGAGTACTACGCCCCCTGTTACAAGTTATAAAGATAAAACCTTAATAGATGCTGCTTTGTTAATGGCCATCGGCTTACTGGTTTTTTATGGCTTAACGTTTGGTTTGATCAGGAAAAATAAGACAACAGCCACTAAAATAGCACGCTGGTATGGAGGCATAGGCGCAGGTCTCTCCATTGCCTTTCAGACCATGATCAATCAGCCATTATGGAGTCATGACTGGCTAATTGAACAAACACTCTGGTCTATTGCTTTTTTCACGACAGGCTATGCCTTAATTATTATAAAATGGTATTTGTTTGATCAGCGCAAAAAAACCTCAGAGCCACCGCCCTTTAGAAACGCTAATGATGAGCAAACTAAGCAAGCACAGTCAGCATCCAAAACCGGCTATGCTCATCAAGAAAAGGAAAATCAAGCGCTTGCGTTTAATGACAAATTAAACGCACTTAGAAGCAATGCCCTGCTATGCTTACAATTGCTAAACTTACCGGCTAACGCCTCGTCTAGTCAAATTAAGTCGGCATTTAAACAAAAAATGAGTGGCTGTCATCCTGATAAGGTCAGTAACTTGGCCGATAAATTAAAACAAGTAGCCGAAGAAGAAACTAAGCTGTTAAATGTCGCCTATCAAACTCTTAAAAAGTATGGTTATTTAAAAAACTGATAAATACATGGCCTAATGGTCTAGTTATAGTTTTCTAAATATCAAATCCCAGACGCCATGACCTAAGCGTAAACCACGCTGTTCAAATTTGGTGAGCGGACGATAGTCTGGACGCTCACAATAATCTTGAGTAAGACTGGTATTTTTTAAACCCTCGCTGGCCGACAGCACTTCCAGCATAGATTCAGCATAGTTTTGCCAATCGGTTGCCGCATGAAAGTAACCCCCCACTTGCAGTTTTTTATTTAATAATTCGACAAAACTGGGACGTACTATACGACGCTTATGATGTTTCTTTTTATGCCACGGATCAGGGAAAAAAAGATGAAGGCCAGCTAAGCTATGATCAGGTATTTTTTGTTCCAAAATTTCAATAGCATCGTGACAATACACTCTAACATTCGTTAAACCTTGCTCATTTAACAATATCAGTAGATGACCCACGCCGGGTTTATGAACTTCAATACCAATATAATCATGATCTAGGTTAGCTGCCGCCATTTTGGCTAGGCTATCACCATTACCAAAACCGATTTCAACCATTAACGGTGCTTGACGTCCAAATACTTGGCTAAAGTCATAGTCTCCTTCTGGCTCTAAGCCATATTGAGACCAATGCTGATCCAAGGCGACTTCCTGCCCAGGCGTAAGACGACCTTGTCTACGTATAAAGCTACGAATTCTTTGGGGCAGCGTTTGAGCTAAGTCTGTCATAATCAGAAAAACAAGCCATCAATAGGTGATGATGCCGAAGCAAAACGCTTTCTGGGCATACGTCCGGCTAAATAGGCCGCTCTACCGGCTTCTATGCCTTTACGCATAGCGGTGGCCATCAGTATAGGATTTTTAGCTTCGGCAATCGCCGTATTCATTAATACGCCAGCACAACCTAATTCCATAGCAATAGCGGCATCTGACGCCGTACCGACACCTGCATCCACTAAAATAGGTACACGCGCATTTTCAACGATGGTAAGAATATTATAAGGATTACGAATGCCCAAACCTGAACCGATAGGTGCAGCCAAAGGCATTACTGCGACACAACCAATTTCCTCTAAGCGTTTGGCGGCGATAGGATCATCGTTGGTATAAACCATGACATCAAAGCCGTCTTTTACTAATAATTCGGCAGCGATATAAGTTTGAGCCACATCAGGAAATAGCGTTTTTTGATCCGCTAATACTTCCAATTTTACCAATTTATGACCGCCCAATAATTCCCGACCTAAACGACAAGTACGCACGGCCTCTTCAGCGGTATAACAACCTGCGGTATTCGGCAAAATGGTATATTTATCGGGCGAAATAACATCTAGCAAATTAGGTTCACCTTGATGTTGACCAATATTGGTACGTCTAATAGCAACGGTTACAATTTGAGCACCACTCGCCTCAATAGCTAGGCGGGTTTCTTCCATATCTTTATATTTACCCGTACCGACCAATAAGCGCGAATGATACGTGACACCCGCGAGCACAAAGGTATCTTCTTGACCACCGCCAATAGCATGAACAATTTCTAAGCGATCTTCGCTTTGCAATATCTGATTGGCATAATATTGAAAAGGTAAAATTTCTTTATTTAATTCAACTGCAATTTTTTTACTGGTCAAGCCCAGATCAGCAATCACATCAGCGACACTGGTATTTTCTGTATAGTGATGTACTTCACCATTAACATGAATAATCATACGTTTAAACTCCGATTACTATCGATGGTTCTGCGTTTTTGCACAGATTTGGCGAGGGATTTTAACAAGGGCACGGTGTCATCCCATGATAAACAACCATCGGTAATACTTTGTCCATAGACTAAGTCTTGACCTTCAATAACTTGCTGATTACCGGCTTTAAGATGACTTTCTATCATTACACCCATAATTCTATGATCACCATTAGCAATTTGTCCTGCGACATCTTCACCGACTATCAATTGTCGTTGGCATTGTTTTAAGCTGTTATCATGACTAAAATCAATCATGATATTGGGTCTAAGTTGTGCTTTTTTCAGCCCTTCGGCGACTTGTTCAACACTGACAGCATCATAATTGGGTCGACCGTTACCGCCTCTTAAAATGATATGTACATCATCATTGCCAGTGGTTGAAAAAATGGCCGAATGACCTGCTTTAGTCAACGATAAAAAATGATGAGGACTCATCGCCGCTCTGATCGCATCAATAGCAATTTTTATAGTGCCATCCGTTGAATTCTTAAATCCGATTGGGCATGAAACACCTGAAGCTAATTCACGATGACCTTGGCTTTCAGTGGTTCTAGCACCTATTGCGCCCCAAGCCACTAGATCTGATATATATTGCGGAGAAATTAAATCCAAATATTCGGTAGCAGCAGGAACACCTAGGGTTGCAACATCCACCAATATTTGCCTAGCCACACGCAAGCCTTTATTAATATTAAAACTAGCGTTAAGGTCAGGATCATTAATTAAGCCCTTCCAACCCACCGTCGTGCGCGGCTTTTCAAAATAAACACGCATAACAATCAATAACTCATCTTTGAGTTCATCTTTAATTGCTTTCAACAGCTTAGCGTAGTCTAGTGCCGCGTTGGGATCATGAATGGAGCAAGGGCCTACAACAACCAGCACTCTGTCATCCTTGCCGGTTAAGATGTCATGTATTTCTGCTCTGGCTTGTAATGTTGTTTGAGCGGCTATTTCATTAATCGGTATTTCATCATGTACCTGAACAGGCGGAATAACTTCCTTAGTTGCACAAATTCGGAGATCATCAGTATTATATTTTGTTTGCATGTAGCTACCAAGCTGTTGCTTTTAGAGAAGTATCTTAAATTAGCGAGCGTTTAATACAATACATCAGGTTAACCCTGATTCTGCATCTTAATGCTAAACTCTAGCTTTTATATCACTCGGTGCTAGAAGAGAGAGCCGCCATTATAGCCGAGCATTTTAACTGTTTTCATGACTATCTGGTTAGTTATTGCTTAGCTTTATCTTGTTCAATTTCAAAAAACTGTAACTAAAGTCAACATCAGCGTCATCAGTAATATCTAACCGCTCCATTTCCAGCCACTCATCTCTATTAAAATCAGGGAAAAAAGTATCACCCTCAAAAACTTTGTTAATCAAGGTTAGATAAAGCGTATCTGCCAGTGGCAAGGTTGCTTTATAAAGATCAAAGCCACCAATGACAAATAATTCTTCAGCTGTTTCGTTGGCCTTTTCTAAAGCTACGTTAATATCGTTAACCACAACACAGCCGTCTTGCTGATAATCGAGGTTACGACTGATAATGATATTAGTGCGACCAGGCAGAATACGACCTATAGATTCGTGCGTTTTTCTACCCATTAAAATGGGCGCACCCATAGTAATTTCTTTGAATTTTTTTAAATCTGCCGATAAATGCCAAGGCATTTTATTATTCAGTCCAATAGCCTGATTAGTAGCCATTGCAACAATGAGTGATATTTTCATGTTTTTAATCAAAATGCTTTGATATTCTTTAGACGTTTATTAATGCTTGCACTAAGCTTTTGCAAAACACGGGGCTAACCGTTAAGCTTTGCGCCTATCTGTTCTAAGTAAAACCTATAACATGCAGCATCATACTATGAAAAATATTCTAGTTCTATTTACCGGAGGAACTATCGGTTCCACTGCGGCAGCAGGAACTATCGACATTTCGGGCGAAACGCCCTTTAAGTTGTTACAACTATTTAAACAGCAGACCCCCAATCATCAGCACATTCATTTTACTACGCGCCAGCCCTTGCAGATTTTAAGTGAAAATCTTGCGCCCCCTGCGTGGAAACTATTGATTGCCGCCTTAGAAACTGAGCGAATTGCTCAATACGATGGCGTTATCATAACTCATGGTACAGATACCTTAGCCTATACGGCTGCGGCGTTAAACTTTTACTTTAAGAATCTTACCGTACCCATGCTATTGGTTGCTAGTGATTACCCCTTAGATGATCCTAGAGCGAATGGCCTTGTTAACTTTAGTTGTGCCGTCGAATTTATCTTGAAAAATATTCAGTCGGGTGTTTTTGTACCTTATCGCAATCAGCAACAGAAAAAAATCCTAATCCATAAAGCCTCTAGGTTAAGCTGTTCTTTGCAATTAACGGGGGATTTTTACAGTGTACAAGGCAATAGCTTTATGCAATTTGATAAGAAACGTTTTTCAAGCTTATCCGTCCCTACGCCTCCTGATGAAAATATTACGACTTCAACTGCCATCACGGCACGTTTTTGTTCGCGTATTTTAATGATAAAACCCTACCCTGGCTTAGATTACCGGCATTTTAATCTGGAACTTGTTGATGTTGTGTTGCATGATTTATATCACTCAGGGACAGCTTGTACATCAACACAATGGGGCGAAAATCATTCATTACTCAGCTTTATAAAACACTGTAATACCAAAAACATCCCCGTTTATCTAGCTCCCGCGATTCAAGCCACCGATGCTTATCAAGGCAGCCGTGCTTTATTAGATTTGGGCGCAGAAATGATTTGGAATATGTCCATAGAGAGCGCTTACATTAAACTGATGCTGGCCTATGGAAACTTCAATAATAAACAACAAATGCTGGCTTATTTAAATCAAGATAGTGCTGGCGAGCATGTTTAGAACCGTTCTTGAATTCATATAATAGACATCTTTCCTCGCTAGTTGTTTGTAACCAGTCCGGACAAATAGATAGTTTTAGCAAGCTACTATTGTCATGATGGAAGCTTGGGGTAACGATAAAGGTTAGCCCAATCTACAATGATTTTTCTACAGAACGCAGTCTTTTAAGGTTTTCGTTGGCCAAGACATGATAACTGGGCGACAATGAAATCGCTTTCTGGAAGTACTCATTAGCAGCGTTGGTTTTGTCGTTCATCATATCTATATAGCCTAGATTATTATAAGCATCTGCTTCATCAAGCACATGCATAAAAGCCTCTAAAGCCGCTTTGTCATTGCCTTGACGTGCATATACCAAGCCCAGATTTAACCAAGATGATTCATATTTAGCATCGACTTTAGAAACTGAATCGAACAACTGTATGGCATCCGAATAATTGCCAGAAAGATACTTTGAATAACCTAAATTATTAAGCAACATGGGCATATTAGGTTTAGTTTTCAAAGCGGCTTGGTAATATTGTGATGCACTCAAATAGTCACCTTGCTTGTCTGCAATTAAACCCAGCCCATTATTTGCCTGCCATAAACTAGCATCAATAGCCACAGCCTCACGAAATGATTGATACGCTTCGATCTGTTTACCAGTATTTAATTGAATAATACCTAAACCTTCCAATGCATGAGCATTATTGTTATCTAATTTTAGCGCTAAATTGTAGGCGGCTTCTGCTAGATCATAATTGCCTTTCCTTACATGAATTTGGCCTATTTTTGCTAGCACCTCCATATTCTTGTCATCTAATTCCAACGATTTAACATAATAATAGAGCGCATCGTTCATATTGCCTTGCTGGTAAAATCCATCGGCGCGCTTAATGTTCGATTCAGCATCAGGTGGAGTTTCTGCCATATCATGAATAATGGTCTTTTGATCGTTATATAAACCTGATGTCTTTATCTGGGCAGTGTTAGAGCTACACGCGACCAAGAGGATGTTGCTAAGTACCCAGCCTAGAGTTAAAAAATATTTACAAGAAATCATTAAATTACTCCTGGAATAAAACGATAAGGCGTACGAGTCATATAAAAATGATAGGCTTGATCATTGAGTAAGAAATTCTCCTCAATTTTGCTTCTAAAAAATTGCATTGCAAATAACAGTAATAATAAACATACATTAATAATGCTTTGGTTGGACATTATATAGCCACTAAAAAATACCAACTCTGAGGTATAAAGAGGATGCCGCACATAGCGATAAAGGCCGCCACTTTTAATGCCTCTATTCGCTGGCACTATGCCCATACTGCCCCTGAGAGATAGTAGAGAACCTATCATCGCCATCATGCCAAATATCTGTAGATAATGCCCCATACTTAAAAGCTCCGGTAAGGCAATATTGTCAGTAGGTCGATATAAAAAAGGCAACAGTGTTGCAATAATACTAATGAACCAAGCAAAGGGAAATTCAATCAGCGCCTTGGGTTCATGGCGAATAAAATAAAGAGCCAGTATCAGCCCGTCTACAATAATAAGGTTAAAGGTCAAAAACTCATGCGTTTGTTGAAACTGTTGAAAGGTAGCAACACACAATAAGGTAAACAGCAATATGCCCGTTAAATTGCCAGTAGAATATAAGATTTTTTTTAACATGAGAGTCTCCAGTAGTAGGGGTTAGGCCAGCCAATTAGCTGAGATAAATATTACACTGAGGTGTCACACCCTCAATATTTAGAGTTAACGGTAACAGCATGACATTCCTAGGCTGCTGTCATCTTGCTGATGAATATGAAGCCTAGCTACATCGCTGAGAAAGCAGAAATAAATTTCATAACAGCAGGACCTAATGCAACAATAAAGAAACCAGGAAATATACATAAGATCAGTGGAAATAACATTTTACTGGAGAGCTTGGCGGCTTCTTCATCGGCTTTTTGCATCCGCTTGTCTCTGAACTCTTCGGAATAACTCCGCAGTATTTGTGCAATGCTAGTGCCAAAGCGCATACTTTGATCCAAAACCGTAAATAGACTCTTAATGTCTTCCAGTCCAGTACGTAGAGCCATATTCCCCATGGCTTTAGTTCTATCTACACCGGCCCGCATCTCAGCATTAACAGAAAAAAATTCTTCGGCTAGGGCGGGGTGTATATCGATGATCACTTCCGCCACACGCAGCATGGCCGCATTAAGACCCAAGCCAGCCTCTGTACACACCACCAGTAAATCGATGGCATCAGGTAGACCATTACTGAGCAAGCGCTGATGCTTAGCAATCTTTTTATCCAAATAATAACTGGGTAATAGTAAACCTACGATGCCTACCATTACCGCATACCAATACACTTTTTGCAGTTCTATTTTTAAGAACAAGGGACACATGAGCACCACTAATACCGGCAGACTAATCATTAACAATGATCGGATAAAGTAATAAATCACTAGCCTATTAGGCGATCGATAACCCGCCATACTCAGGCGATCGGTTGTGCTTTTTCGCAGACGCTGATCGCTAGGAATGAAGGTATAGGAGAAATTATCTAAATGTTCTACAAAGCGTTTAGTCGCCGACCTAGGTGTCGTAGTTGATGATGTCAGAGTATCCAAACGTTTTCTTAAGGGATCGAAGTGATGTGCGAGTATCAATAAACCAGCCAAGCCTATCAAGAAAATAGCAGTCGCTAGCAGAGCGACGGCAACGTTCCTAGTAAGCTCGGCATTGCCCATTAAATTCGATAAAGTTTCAATCAAGATATTCATCTCGGTTAAATGTCCATAGCAATTTGTTTGCGCATCCATAAATTACCGACTATGAATAAGCCTATGCCATAAGAAAGCATTTTTTTCCCCAAGGGATCATGGGTTAAATCAGCGATATAGTCGGGATTGGAGAGTGACATCATGGCAAATAAAGCGAAAGGGATCATGGATAATATCAATGCCGCCATCCTAGACTCTGCAGTTAATGTCAATACTCTGCGCTGAAATTTAAAGCGTTCTCTGATTAGCTTTCCGATATTTTCAAAAGTTTCTGCTAGATTGCCGCCAGTTTCTCTTTGCACCAGAATGCTAGTCACAATAGCCATCAGAGACGTACTTGGAATGCGTTCGACTAGATTGCGTAGCGCCCAACTCATATCAACGCCAAAATTGACTTCTTCGTAGACGATACGAAATTCACCCGCGATGGGATTCTCCATGTCCGTAGCGACTAGCTGCAAGGTTTCATTAAAAGGATAGCCTGCGCGTAAGGCTCGCGTCATGACATCTAAGGCTTCTGGTAATTGCTCTTCAAATTTAGCAAAACGTTTACTAAGATCGCGTTTCAATTTCAGAGTAGGTAAAGCAGTCAGGATGACAACCACCGCTAAAGTTATCAAGCCATGATAGTTTAATGTCCAAGCAAATCCGCCGCCTAATAAGCCTAACAAAAGACTGAATAAGATCAGTCTATAGGCTGGCAAGCTATGCCCAGAACGCGCTATAAATAGTTCTAGCCGCATTATGCCAGGCAAAGATTCCATCCATATTTCTAGCGGTGATAATTGTTTTAAATATTTTTCTCGGACTAGGGAAGTTTGCTGTATAGGCTGGTATTCATCGGTAAGATTACCCAAGCGTTGCTTAAGTTTTCGACTTTCTTGCCGCTCTTTACCAAAGGTAGGTATGGCGATAGATTGAGTCAACATAAATACTGCTCCGAATACCAGCGCTAAGAAAATTAACAACGTATCTTTATCCATTAGAGTTATCCGCTATGATTAGGGTCAAATAAATTAAAGGGAAGCTGTATGCCTCTTTTTTGCAATTTCTCCTGAAAGTTAGGAATCACGCCCGTGGCTTTAAACGAGCCCAACACATTTCCGTATTCGTCTAAGCCTTTTCTCTGAAAGCTGAAGATTTCAGACATAGTAATAATGTCACCTTCCATGCCTTGAATTTCCTGGATACTAATTAGTTTTCGTTTGCCATCTTCCATACGCGATAACTGCAATACCACATGAATGGCCGAAGCGATTTGTGCCCTCACCATTCTGGCGGAGAGGTCTAGTCCAGTCATGGCCACCATGTTTTCGATACGTGCCAAAGCATCGCGCGGTGTATTGGCATGTACGGTGGCCAGTGAGCCATCATGTCCAGTATTCATGGCCTGTAACATATCGAAAGCTTCATCGCTGCGCACCTCGCCTATGACAATACGATCAGGGCGCATACGTAAACTATTGCGTACCAAATCGCGCTGACGTACCTCGCCCTTACCTTCAATATTGGGCGGTCGTGTTTCTAACCTAACCACATGGGGCTGCTGCAACTGTAGTTCCGCCGAGTCCTCTATAGTAATGATACGTTCGTCTTCAGCAATGTAGCTGGTTAGCACATTAAGCATCGTGGTCTTGCCAGAGCCAGTACCGCCAGAAATGAGCACATTCAAGCGTGCCTTAACAATACCTATCAGCATATCCGCCATAGACCGATTACAGGTGTCAAATTCGATAAGATCCTCCATGCGCAAGCGATCCAAGGTGAAGCGTCGTATCGACAAGCTGGGGCCATCAATGGCCAAGGGTGGAATAATCGCATTAACGCGTGAGCCATCTTTAAGGCGAGAATCGACCATAGGCGAAGATTCATCAATGCGTCTGCCCATAGTAGAAACAATGCGGTCAATAATGTTCAGTAAATGGGCGTCGCTCTGAAAACGCAAAGGCGTGAGCTCTAGCTTGCCATAGCGTTCTACATAGATTTTGTCGTAGCCATTAACCAAGATGTCGGCTATGCTAGGTTCGGTCAGTAGGGGTTCTATAGGACCTAGACCAAGAATTTCATTTTCTATGCACCTAGCAATAAATTGCCGAGTAGCCACATTGAACGGCACTGACTGTTCATCCATAATGCGTTCGGCAACTTCACTGATTTGGTTACGTGCCTGTTTGTCATCTAGGCGACCTAATAAAGATAAATCGATTATGCTCATTAGCTTTTGATGAATTTTTTTAAACCACTCCATTTCCGTATCGTTAAGTGCCCGAACTTGCAAGGGGGGATTAAGCTTCGCTTGTTGGCGCACTGGAATATTCGTATCATTGCTGATCATAGGCGACACCAAGGGATTGTCCATGATACTAAATCGTTCACTGATTCGGTTTTTCAAACTCATCGTTAAGCTCCAGAAAATAGCGGCGACAGTAGTTGTTTAAACAAGCCTAGCTTGACCGGTTTTTTCTTGCCACTCAGAATGTCGGCCAAGCTCAGGATAGCCTGAGTAGCCGGTGAATTAGGTGCATGCTCGGCAATAGAAATACCCAGATTAAAGGCCATACACAACTGTTTGAAATCATTAGGTATCACTGTGATAGCCGGCAACGTCAAAACCTGCTCTACTTCGGCGAGACCTATGCTATGTTTACTTTCGTAGCGATTAAGTACAGGCATGATGCGCTCTAAGGGTAGTCCCAAATCTTGCGTCATAATTTGGATCATACGCTGAGCAGCTCTCAGGCTAGAAATATCTTGCTGCATTACAATAATCACATGATTAGCTTGCTCCAAAACCATGTTGAAGACCGGATCAATCAAACGCGGCAAGTCCGCTACCACATGCTCGTAACCCTTATAAGCCAATTCGATGAGACGCTTAAGTTGCGGCACATCAATTTCTCCCGGCAGGGAGATGTCCTTTATAGAGCCATGTAAAATATGCAAGCCGCTGCTATGTTTTGCCACATAAGCCATGAGGGCGACTTCATCTAAGGTCTCAATTGAGGCTATAGCATCAATGAGTCCTTTCGGGGATTCAATGCCAAGTCTTAAGCATTGTGTGCCAAACTGTAAATCCAGATCCAGTAACAATGTTTTAATTTCATGGCGAGTGGTGAAGGCATGGGCTAAGGCGCAGGCAATAGTAGAGGCTCCGCCTCCACCTTGTGAGTTGATAACGGCGGTCAGTGCTCGTCCGGAAACGGGATGATCATGGAATCCCTTTTTGAGTATAGTGCGCAGCGCAGTGAGGGTGTCATCGACGAGCTTAGGCCCCATAATAAAATCACAGGCACCGGCCTGCATAGCAAGACGCATAAGTTGAGCACCCGCGCTGTCTTGATCATAAACAATTAGGATGGCGAGGCGAGCCAATTTACCCCGACGACTCTGCATGGCTAAGGCTTCTAGTTCCATTGCTGGTTTAGCCCCTAAAAAATGTATCAATACATCTGCTTTGAAATCCGAGTTATCTAAAAAATCATAATCACCACGGTTCAATAACTTTTTCTTGATATTGACATCAGGCAGCTGGCTGGCTAAGTTCTGGACAGTTTCCATGTGGTCTGTACCGTGGCCGCTCATCAATATATGGATAGCTTGATTCATAAGATTAGGTTAAGAATAATATTGAGTTCATGATTCTAATAGGCTGGATTTGTAACTATAGTCATCCATTTGGAAAAACTAGGATGGTTATTAAATGCTGTTGCAACTTGACCACCCTCGCTTTTCCAAATGAGTGATGCTTTAAACATTAATTTAAAATAATCAATAGTCATAAGTTGAGATTTTCTAAAGACAAGTAAAAACGTTGCCACGATAGTTTCCATAAAGCCGATGATGCTGGCTTTGGACTTTATCTAACGTGGCAGCGTAATAGAACTTGCAATACTCTTGCCTAGGGCGAACCCGTTGGCTTAAGCATTTTTTATTATGCTGCTGGTGTTACAGCTGTAGCAATGGTACCCAGTTTGGTCGAAATTGTAGTACCAAGGGTAGTTAGTGCTGTAATGGCAACTACAGCAATCAGAGCGCCCGTTAAGGCGTACTCAACTATAGTTAGTCCCGATTCTTCTTTCCAAAAAGCTAGCAATGTCTTGTTTAAAGTTTGCATGATATTCTCACTAAGAGTGTTTTTTAGTTATAGAGCAGTAGTAATGACACCGAGTTTGGTCGTAATTGCAGTACCAAGGCCAGTAAGCGCTGTAATGGCAACTACAGCAATCAACGCTCCTGTTAAGGCATACTCGACTATAGTAAGTCCTGATTCTTCTTTCCAAAAAGCTAGCAATGCATTGTTTAAAGTTTTCATAATATTCTCACTAATAATGTCAGGTCTGGATTATTTTACTCATCCACACGCGACCTGACTTAATGTGTGGTTGAGTATTCTTAGCAAATATAGGCTTACTGCCAGTTAGTTGCTTGGAGTAAAACAGCTTCAGCTGTTTTAAAAGGTTGAGCTGTAGCTATTGCACTCCAATGTTTTGTTTTTCGTTTAACTTAATGGTCCAATGCCGGTCGGGGTTTGCAACCCCGACCGAAACGTTTAGAGGCACCCAAACCGCGCTATATAAGCAAAAGTAGGCCTGTTTATTTGGTGATCTTTCTAAGATAATTGCAATATCAAACGTTTGAGACGGGGTTATAGCCCGTCTCGCGAGGCCGCGATTCAGCGGTTTAAAAAACACACATAATGAGGTCGCTATCGCGACGATGTGTTAATCGGGTATTCGCACCCGAGGGCGAGATACTTTCTTTTGCGCAGCCTTTAGAAAGTATCCAAAGAAAAGGCGGCTCGATTGCCGCTGCTTCCTGCGCTCCTCGGTTTTGTCGGGGGTCGGTAGAGAGGGCGTCCAGCCCTCCTACCGACGCGCGGCATCCATGCCGCGCCCCTTCGGGCTAATCCCAACAAAACCTGCGGTGCTAGTCGCGGCAAACGAGAATAAAACCTCGTTACTGCGTAACATCAGTTAGTAAAGAAAGCTGAACGTTAATAGGTATTACCCCAATAATTAACCAGCCTTGGCGGTTGAACTGCTCCATAGCTGATCGGCCCATAACCGCTGCTAGCAGGGAATTTACAATTGGAGTCGTCGGCAGCGATAAATTGGGCTTTGATATATTGAGCACTGCCACCAACTCCAGTAATAATGTGTAAGCAAGCTAGGGCCTTAATAGGGGTGCTACTCCCACTTCCGATAGCCGAATCAGCAATCACCGGAATTAACACATATCCACAGGATGGAGTACCACCTCCCGATGAGCACTTTGCCGCCGCACTGTAGAGGGCAGTCTTACTTCCATTAGCCATAGATGTGCTAAAGCTTGAGCCTATAGCCATGCTTGCAGTCTGTGTCCCAGCAATCATATTGCCTATAGTCGCTGTATCAGAGCTCAGGTTGTATGAGCTCCATTGCCCTGAATTACAGGACCCCGCATGATAAGCGGACTCTATTGCAAAAACATAGGGCTGACCAATGGTTTGCTTGATATCATCTTGATTAGAGAGCGGACTAGTGCTGGTAGCCTTTAAAGGCCCGTTGCTACCATAATAGGTATTAAACAGGCAATCACTCAAAACCATTGGAAATAAATTCCCTTGACCTGGCCCTGTCACCACGGCAACCGCTGTTGCCGTCGGATTAAAAGTCGTTATCCCTAATACTTGTGAAAAGAAGGCATTAACAGCCCCATTAGTTCCGCTCTTGGTAATTTGCACCTTTACAGCTGGAAAATCATTGAACGGCAATGGTGTAGCGCCTGCATGCACCCCGGCTATACTTCCAGTCAGATCCCAATAACCCGTGCTAATGATTCCAGTCACCAAGGCGGCATTAGCGGCCTTATTATTCAAAGTGGTAATCGCGTTACTGGCGGTCGTGCTGGCAACGGCAAAATTCGGCGTGGATGATGTGCCGCTAAATAGCTTGCCTGCTCCCGCCAAAGCAGCAGCATCTGCGGCATCTTGTAACTCATTGCGAACCATATAAACATAGCCTACATCCAGTGCAAGCCCCATAAAGCCCATCAGGACTAACAAGGATACCGCCGTTAACGTCAATACACTGCCTCGCTCAGCGCTGGCATTATTTTGCTGTAAGCTAAGAGTGTTAAGTCTAAGTCTAGCCATTTTTATGATTGCTGGGGATGTCAGCAAGGCTACTCGTAAGCACATAATTTCAGCCTAGGTTCAGTTATTCATAATACATGGTTGAGGTAGCCGATAGTGTTATCGGGTTCGTTAGTCCTAATAAGTTATTTAGCACGAAATAAGAGTAGTTGTAAGTCACATTAACTTTTAGTGGTAGGCCAATAGCATCGGCGGCTAAGTGAGTGACAGTCACGGCAGGCGTTACCCCTGTTACAGAATTTATCAAAACACTGCAATAATTTGTGGCCACTGCTTTAATTTGTATGTCGGTTAATAACGTGGTTCTTAAGACAATTCCCGACCTTGTCGCTTCTCGGCTGGCATTGGTTATCAGCGCTTTGTCACAGAGCAAAATACCCATATCACAAATGCCGAACAAAATAGTCAGCAATAAGCTGCTAATGATTGCGAACTCCAGCGTTGCTAGTCCTTGCTGTTGTTGTTTTAGTTTCATGGGGTCTTGTCCTTGCCTTAATCGTTAACGGCTCGACGTTCCAGCACCACCTTGATTAGCAAGCCCAGGCGCTCCTAATGCAGAATGATCGACATTACCCACTTTGCCAATGTCGGTGCGATAGCTTGTGCCATCATAAGCACGCCCCCCATTGAGTATAGTGTCAGCCTTATTGGCTTCCATACCATCGGGTGCTAAAACTGCGGGGGTTTGAGACTTGCTAGAGTTATAGATCTGATTATTGACCATGGCGCGTACCGACTGACCATAATCGGCTTGCAAACGCGTAGGGTCGCTGTTCCACTGAGTACAGCCGGCTAACAGGTACAAGCTGAGGACGAATAGATAGGGTGCTGGTGTTTTTAAGGCTGTGTAGTTTATAGCTTTCATAGTTGTCTACTCCGCTTAAGGTTGTTGTCCGAAATGACCACGTAAGCCACCCGTGTAGTTTTGTGTACTCATAGCTCTAGGCTTTTCATGTTGACCTTCTGTTCTGCCCATTAAGTAATATTCTTTATCACTAGGGGCTACAAATTTGTCCGTGGGTAATTGAATGTTCTCAGGCGCAAGAGGTTTAACGAGATGCGGCGTGATGAAGATCATTAATTCCGTTTCATCGTTTAAAAACGTCTGACTGGTAAATAACTGTCCGAGTATGGGTATGTCGCCTAGACCAGGAAATTTAGAGATATTCTCATGCATCTTGTCGCTAATTAGGCCAGCAAGTCCTATAGATTGACCGTCATCTAACTCTAGCGAAGAGTTTGCGCTGCGTTTTAATACCGAGGGGATGATATAGTTTGCGCTGCTATTACCTACTGGCATTAAAACGGCATTAGAGGTGGATATTTCACTCACATCAATATTGAGCCTTAAATTGATGCGCCCAGAATCGAGTACTACAGGCAAAAATTTCAGCATCACACCGTAAGGCTTAAACTGGATAGTGATGGTACTGGCACCACCGACACCACTGTTTTGTGGCACAGGTACAGGAAATTCGCCGCCTGAGAGAAAATCCGCATCTTGTCCAGAAATAACCGTCAGGTTAGGTTCTGCCAATATCTTAGCTAGGCCATTAGTCCTAGAGGCATTTATCACGGTATTGACGGAGACATCGCTACCGATGAACTTAAAAAATAGACCGTAAGGGCTAATAGTGTTGGTAGCAACACTTCCAGCAATAGACGCCAAAGTCTTGCCTAGCGCATCAACGCCGCCCGTCCCACTAATAGCTCCACTACTAAAATCACCACCAGCACCAATGGCCGAGAAATTAACTTGTAAGTTACGCGCCAAGGTACGGTTAATTTCTGCAACCGTCACACTTAGCATCACTTGCTGTGGGCCACCGACTTGCATTAAATTAATCACCCCGGTTTCTTGACCTTTGGGGGCCGCGGGCGAAGATCCCGGTTGGCTAGCGCCTATCGAACTACCACCCGCTTCCCCAAAGTTATTGCTAACCTGTGAGGAGTTTGCGCGCATTTGTGAGGGCTGTTGTTCACCCGCCAGCACAAAAGTGTTGGCGATTTTAAGAATAGCATCCATTTTTTGTAGGCTGGATATCTGGCCAGACAGTACGATAGAGCCTTGCGAAGACAGCACTTTAGGATGTTCCTCTGGGAACAGTTCATGCAGCTTAGTCTTGAGTCCGTTCAAATCGTGAGTGACTTCTACTTCTATGGTTTCGCAAGGCCCTTTTTCGCATAACAGTATGACATTGGTGCTACCCAATCGTTTGCCTAGAATATGAAGATGACTGGGATCCAGAACACTAACATCTGCCACGCTAGAGTCACCCACCATCACACCTTTTATTGAGGAGCTCAGATGAATGAAGCTGGTTTTACCCACGGTAGCTCTAAAAGAGCCCTCCGCTGCGAAAAGTCTGAATGGTATCGCAACTAAAGCCAAGCCTATGAGAAACCCTGCAACGCTAGGGATGTTGTGTCTATGGGCACGGGTGATAGTTTTGCTTAAACAGCTCATTCCAACTCCTTAAATTTTTGTCGTGCAATTATTATCTGCAAACCAGCTTAAGACTGTGTTTCCGAACAGACCGAGCCTTTACATTGAATTTTACTGGGCGTCATACCCCTAATAACATTGAAACCTCTGCCAATAATTTCTACAACTTTTGGTAATGGTAATGACGGAACTAAGCTGGTCACGAGCTCAGGTTTAGTGAGTAAATTTCGGTCAGTAGGGTTGCGCAAGGCCAGTTGAATAGTGCCTTGCTGCTGGGCATTGAGAACCGTTTCGGCTTGTTGAGGTGTCATTTCTAAAGTAACGGAACGTACAACCACCGGCTTTTTAATCTCGCTAGAGGTTTCTTGATCCACGGCAAGCACTTTAATATCTTGGATTAGGGTTTCTGTGACGGTTTGCTCGGTAGCTCCCGCTAATTTCTTGGAAGCCAACACATCGACGTGATTATCAGATTCCAGAAAGCCACCTACGCCGCTCACGTCATTGATGCGTAAGGTCAAGGCACGCATGTGTTCAGGAAGGCCAAGAGAAAATACATTGCTCCCTTTAGAATCAACTACGCGATGAGCATTTAGAGCCTCGTCCTTGAAGATCTTAACGACAGCAATCTTACCGATAACCTTGCCTTTATCAGTAAACATGTCTTGAGTGACTGCGTCTTTAGGCCAACTCTTTTCAATGAGATCAATTTCATTAACGGTATTCCACTGGGCAATGTCTGCCGCAGCGACCACCACCCTAGTGTATTCTATTTGTGGCCCTTCACCTTCACTCTTAGGCTTAATGAGCTTATTGGCAATAAAAACAGCTCCGCTGGCCAAAACCAGTGAAATCAAGAGCAGCATTAACGTTCTTCCAGATAGCATAGTCTCTTCCCCTTTTCCTAATCAATATATATCCAGCCTATTTGTTCAGGCTGTGAGGCTATTCCTGTTCAAAGATTACCGAAAAACAGGGGGTGATAAGTGGTCGCACGAAATAACGATTCCATGCCCAGTGGCAACCAGTACGTAGTCTAAGTAACAGCTCTTTAACAGCACATCTAATAACCTTTATCCACAGCACGCCGCTTTTATAATAGCCAAATAAGGGTTCAAGTGCCCGTACCAACCTAGCGTGGCTAGGCTTCCTAAGGCTATGGCCAAGCCAAAAGGAAAAGTTAATGTAGAAGCTTCTCCTTGATTAGGACCTATATAGGCAAACTGGCCGGTGAATAATAGGCATTTCAACATGGGGCCATAACGGCGCAGGTAATTCAGAAAGCCTCCATTAAGAACTAATATGCCAAAGGCTGTTATTGAACCAACGCCCAGGCTTAAACCCATCGCAAGTATACTTTCCGGCCAGCCTAGAAAGGTGCCCACGGCTGCCATCAACTTTACATCACCAGCGCCCATCCAGCGTATGGCATAAAACGGCAACAACAATAACAGCCCGGTAAAAAAACCTGCCACACCATTCATTAAGCCATTCCAGCCATACAGCCAACACTGAAACGTGATACCTAACAGCGCTGCACTGACGGTAAGGACATTGGGAAGGCGCTGTTGCTTCGTATCAATAACAGCTGCGACTATTAAAATAGATAAAAGCAGCGCTGTTGATAAATTAGATAGAGGCATTCATAAACTCCTTTATACGGCTTGTTAGGTTATGTAGGTATTTCATTTGTGCTACTAGAGCCGCAAGGAAATAAATAAAATCTATGGCTTATGACTACTCGGCTTTGATAACGTGTGCTGGTATAGCTTAAATTAATAGACTTATGGCTCGCTCAAAATTATCTAGCTCACAAAATTGGTTGTAAAATTTATAGGCATCAATATTGGCTAGCAATCATGCAATCTAATAGCACACTCTACCATCACATAATATCCATCGTAGTAAGCAATAATTATTATTTTTTGCCGCTTATGGATAGAAAATTTAGCTACCACCTTAAGGCTGGGCAGACTGTATATCAGGCTTTTAAGTTCGCCTTTAGCCTATCAAAGGGGGAACGGTTAAGCCGCTCATGGTTCGACAAGCTCACCACGAACGACTTAAGCTCAAACTGTCCCACCTTAAGCTGGTAGCCGAAAACCTCACCATAAACAGCTTGATCGAAAACTTAATAGACTTATCTTTTAAACTAGGCCGTCTTTATAATGACACAATAATCTCTTGAAAAGAATGCGTAAAAATACTTATATTCAATATCATTCGAAATAAACCATAACACTAAATAGAAGCCTTAAATTAGCATTTAAGTTTACATAAAAAAAACCTTGTCATAATTATTGAATATAATGTAGTTTTAAATTGACATTAGTTTTGAATTAGTAAGGCATGTAATCATATATTGATGCTGTTAATAACATTAGGAGAAATACAAAATGAGTTCAACTATAAAATTCACCCTACAGGCTACAGATGATGGCGAAGAGGTTTTTACGGCTCCTCTGTCTTATGATGCCCTCTCAAACATCGTCAGTAACTATCCTGATCACGACGATAGTAATGAGTTATTTCTACTTGCAGCAAGACATCCCGCTGCTACTGTGCGTGAAAATGTTGCCTATAAAGACCATTTAAGTGTTGAAGTGATAGATATTTTAGCAAAAGACACGTCAGTGGCTGTATTGCGAAATTTAGTGAGATCCAATGCCTTTAGAGAACATGCAACTCATGAAATGCTTGAAAAACTGATCAATTTAGATATAGAAATAGCCCAATCAATTGCTAATTATATTGAATCATTTCAAGAGGCTGATGTTATTAAATTAGCTAATCTGCTAGCCACTCATGTAGACCCTTCGGTTGCTGGCAGTTTGGCTGATAATTACAGCACGCCCAAAAAGATACTTAAAAAATTACTAACGCATCCCGATCCTTATGTAGCGAATGCGGCTAAAGCTAGATTAGAAAATTAATAACTTAGGTATTGTGGTGATGGTTGGTAGGGGCGTATTGCATACGCCCCTAGGGTCACTGCCATTAAGTTACCTGATTAGCAAGATGCTTCAGCTAAATCAGATTTTCTCAATTATAAGGTGCATACTGACCCAAACAAACCTAGCAAAGAGAGATTGTCATGGCTATGAACCGTATCCAATTCCAACCA
>TBL_comb48_EPIDRAFT_1000350_pt1 | contig 36620 bp, 31 predicted proteins | sample TroBogEpilimnion_37_FD_10681 | JGI IMG/M metagenome (IMG submission 10681) | reverse complement strand
GAATGATCCTGAAACAAAATTGGTACACTTTATTGGTAAGGATAATATTGTATTTCACTGTATCATTTTCCCTGTAATGTTAAAATTACATGGCAATATTTTACCAGAGAATGTGCCTGCTAATGAATTCATGAATTTAGAAGGAGATAAGATGAGTACTTCAAGAGGTTGGAGTATTGAGATGGATGATTATATCAACAAATGGATTAAAAAAGAAAATGGTGGAGAATCCCTGGCGGATTGTTTACGTTTTTATTTAAACTCCATCGCTCCTGAATCTAAGGATAGTGAATTTACTTGGAAAGGTTTTCAAGATGCAGTAAACGGTGAACTAGTAAGCATCTTCGCGAACTTTGTAAATAGAACTTGGGTGTTAATGCACAAGCTTTGTAATAGCAAAGTGCCAAAGATTCATATTGAACATTTAGATGATGAAGACAACGCTTTATTATTAGCAGTAAAAGAGACGAAGGAAAAAGTAACTGCTTTATTAGAGCAATATAAATTTAGAGAAGCACAATTTGAAGTGGTTAACTTAGCAAGATTGGGCAACCAATACATGCAAAAGAAAGAGCCATGGATTTTAGCTAAAAATATTGACACCGATCCTACTGCACAAGCAAAGATTGATAATTGCATGCATGGTTGTTTACAATTAACAGCGAATCTTGCGATTTTAATTAATCCTTTCCTGCCATTCACGGCGAAGAAAATGTGTCACTTAATGAAAGTGGTTCCAAAAATGTTGGAATGGGAAAATGCTGGCAATTTTAACTTATTGAAAGTTGGTTATACATTGAGACCACCTGAATTATTATTTAGAAAAATTGAAGACGAAGAAATTGCTGCAGAATTAGCACAATTAAATGCCAACGCAGCCGCTAAAAAAACTAAAATGGAAACTACTAATACCAATTCAACAGCTAGCGAATCAACAAGCGAAAACGAAATCGCTCCTTTAAAACCAGAAATCGTATTTGATGATTTTGGTAAAATTGATTTACGCGTAGGTACTATTGTGGAAGCTAAGAAAGTGGAGAAGGCTGATAAATTATTAGAATTATTAGTGGATCTTGGCTTTGAAAAAAGAACCATCTTATCTGGCATTGCAATGCACTTTAAACCAGAAGATATTGTTGGAAAGCAAGTTACCATTGTTGCCAACCTAGCACCTCGTAAAATGCGTGGCATTGAAAGTAAGGGCATGATTTTAATGGCCGAAGATGCACAAGGTAAATTATACTTTGTAAGTCCTAGTGAGGCTATCGCAAGTGGAAGTACCATTGCATAAAAACATAATTACATAAGGTATGATACAACAAGAAGGCTCCCAAATAGGAGCCTTCTTTATTAAACAAGCAATAGAGAAAAAACGAATTGATCTACTGGCAAGCGTATTAAAAACTAATACACTCTTTTAATTCTTTTTCAGTGTATGCTAAACCATGATGCTTTAAAACATCATCAGGTACACCATTCCATTGATTAGGTTGGTTACCCATATAGCCTAAATCCTTGACACCTATTTCAGAAGTATAAAAACCAGTAGTTACTAAGTCACGCATCTTATTAAAGAAACTTACGCCTTGAGCTACCTCAGGTTTTGCTTTTTTAGGATACGCAATTTCATCAACGATGCCTATTTGTTGCTCATGTGTACAGCTTACAAATGACTTGCCGTGTTTATTAAAACTATGTAAATCCAACCATCTCAAACCACCACGTACCGGGATTTGATGTTCTGGCATATCTTTTACAATAAACTCAATAAACTCTGGCACTTTTGCTTCAGAAGCGGAACCACTTGTTGCATCCTTAGGCATAATGATATCACCTAAAACCGTGATGGTTGCCATTTCATGCTCATCAAAAAACTTTGGCTCTGCGTTTATTTTTACTAAATAATCTTTCTCTTCCTGCATGCGGTCAGCATCAGAAACTGCTGCTACCGTTGTTTTTTCACTTTTACAAGCTTCTAAAAAAACACCTGCAGAAACTGTTCCAAGGAACATGGCTTTGATGGAATTCCGTCTGTCCATAATATTATAAGTTTTGCTTTTGTAATTGATCTAAAATATATTCTGAAGTACGCATTGACAATGCCAATATAGTCCAGGTAATATTTTTATCCGCTTGTGATGTAAATACTGATCCGTCTACACAGAATAAGTTTTTACAATCATGTGCTTGACCCCATGCGTTTAATGCAGAAGTCTTTTTATCATTACCCATTCTTACCGTACCTGCTTCGTGAATAATATTTCCAGGATTTGATAAACCATAATTGTTGCTTGCATCATCTTGGTCACCCCATGTAATTACCGCACCCATTTCGTGCATAATTTCACGGAAGGTTTCTTTCATGTGCTTTGCTTGCTTGATTTCATATTCTGAATTCTTACAATCAAATTTCAATACTGGAATACCGTATTTATCTACCACATCTGGATCAATTTTACAATGGTTTTCAAAACGAGGAACTGCTTCACCACGTCCACCCATTCCTACTGTTGCACCATAAAAGAAACGAACATCTTCTTTCAAAGAAGAACCATATCCACCTTCTTCTTTGGTTTTTCCATTTACTTGGAACTTACCATTTAACCCTTGCGTACCCATACCAAAACCATAACTAGGCTGGCTCATTCCACCCCAATATTCAATATGGTATCCGCGAGGGAAGTCTAATTTTTTATTATCCAACCACCATGGAGTATAAACGTGCATACCGCCCACTCCGTCTTCATTGTAGCGCTTACGTCCCATTAAGTTTGGAATCACTCCACCTAATGCAGCACCCGTAGAATCGTGTAAATAGTGACCTACTACACCACTACTATTCGCTAAACCGTTTGGATGTTTTTGTGATTTTGAATTCAATAATAAACGAGCAGTTTCACAAGTACTTGCACCAAGTATTACCACTTTTGCATTTATTTGATACTCTTGTTTATCTGATTTGTTTACATAAGAAATACCTACAGCTTTTCCTTCTTTGTCTGTCAACACTTCACGTGCCATGGCACCTGTAATTAAATCTACATTACCCGTTAACACTGCAGGTTTTACCAACACAGATGAAGAAGAAAAGTCTCCGTATACTTTACAAGAACGATTACATTGGCCGCAATAAAAACATGCTCCACGCTCATCGTTAATTTTTTTAGTTAAGATAGATAAACGAGAAGGAATCACTGGGATATTAATTCCAGTAGCAGCCTTCTTAAACATCAATTCATGTAAACGTGGTTTTGGAGGAGGTAAGAAAATTCCATCAGGATCATTCTCCAATCCTTCATTTGTTCCGTATACACCAATTAAACGATCAATTTTATCGTAGTAAGGTTTTACATCCTCGTATCCAATTGGCCAATCATCACCTAAGCCATCAATACTATGTCTTTTAAAATCTCTTGGTCCAAAACGAAGTGAGATACGTCCCCAGTGATTGGTACGACCTCCCACCATTCTTGCTCTCCACCATTCAAAATGATCTGAACCTTTTGTTTGAGTGTATGGCTCACCGTCAATTTCCCAACCCCAGTAACAACCATCGAATTCACCGAATGGACGATACTTTGAACTTGCACCACGACGTGGAGAGTCCCAAGGATTTTTTAATTGTGCTGAATTTTTTGCTGGATCATAATCTGGTCCTGCTTCTAATAAACATACTTTAAGACCAGCTTTTGCTAATACATAAGCTGCCATACCACCACCAGCACCTGAACCTACAATGATTGCATCGTATTTTTTAGGTGCTACTTTTACTTGAAAATCTGACATAGTACAATCGTTTTATCTAATGAGATTTGAAGTATGAATTTAATGAATATTTTAAATCAAAAGCAAAAAAATACCCGCTGTTTTATGAGCGGGTATTGAAATTTATTTGTTGTTCAACAAAGGTCTAGCTACAGCCCATTGAAGTACCACAGTTTAAGCATTTGTAACAAGTACCGCTACGGATAGTGATATGTCCACAAGTGCTACAAGCTGGAGCATCGCTTTGCATGCTCTTTGCCGCTGCTGTTACATTATCCATAGTACCACCTTCGTTTACCGCTGCTGCCACATTTGCTTTTGCTGCCGGAGCAGGAGTAGCTGCTGGAGCTGTTACACGGATGCTGCTTAATTCAGGCTTACCTACTAATGTGATATCACTAGCTTCTCCTAAATTTTCAACAGTTGGTTTATCTAATACATGTACTAAATCTGTTCTGCCTAAATATTCATAAGCTAATGAACGGAAGATAAAGTCCACGATAGAAGTGGTTGTTTTAATATTTGGATGATCCACCATACCTGATGGTTCAAACTTAGTAAATACGAATTTGTCAACGAACTCTTCTAATGGCACACCATATTGTAAACCAACAGAGATAGAGATAGCGAAACAGTTCATCAAGCTACGCAATGTAGAACCTTCTTTTGCTAAGTCGATGAATAATTCACCTACTGTTCCGTCGGCATATTCACCTGTTCTTAAGAATAATACTTGACCGCCGATTCTAGCTTTTTGTGTAAAGCCACGACGCTTAGCTGGTAAGGATTTGCGCTCTACAATGCGAGACAATTGACGCTTTAATTTCGTATCAGTTGAAGTAGTCATTCTCTTTTGTACTTCTTCTAATAATTCATCAACTGTTAAATTACTTAAGTCTACTAATTGAGAACCTGCTTCTACTGCAACTTCTTCCGTTTCAGCATCCTCAGTTTTCTTTTTCTTATCAGACTTAGTTGATAATGGTTGGCTTAATTTAGAACCATCACGGTATAAAGCGTTTGCTTTTAAACCTAATTCCCAACTCATTAAATAACAATCAGCAATTTCTTCAACACTTGCTTCGTTTGGCAAGTTGATTGTTTTTGAAATCGCACCAGATAAGAATGGTTGACAAGCAGCCATCATTCTAATGTGACCATGCGCATGAATATATCTTACTCCTTTTTTACCATTTTTATTTGCACAATCAAATACTGGCAAGTGTGCTGGATCTAAGTCTGGGGCACCTTCTACAGTCATGGTACCGCAAACATAATCGTTCGCAGCATCAATTTGATCTTCTGTAAATCCTAATGCTTCTAATAAGTTAAAGCTCCAATCTGCAAACACTTCTTCTTTAAATCCTAATCTTGTTAAACAAGCATCACCTAATGTGAAACGGTTAAAGATGAATCCAATTTCGAATGCAGATTTAGCTGCGTTGTTTAATTTAGTTACTTCTTCTTGTGTAAATCCTTTCGCTAATAATGCAGCATCGTTAATGAATGGAGCATTGGTAAAGCTTGCATGACCTACCGCAAAGTTAACAATAGCATCGTTTTGCGCTTGTGTATAACCTAAGTTCTTTAATGCTTGTGGTACAGATTGGTTGATGATTTTGAAATAACCACCACCAGATAATTTTTTAAATTTCACTAATGCGAAATCTGGTTCAACACCTGTAGTATCGCAATCCATTACTAAACCAATGGTTCCTGTTGGAGCGATTACGGTAGTTTGTGCGTTTCTGTAACCATATTTTTCTCCTAATTGTACTGCATCATCCCAAGCTTTGGTAGCAGCCTTTAATAAATAATCAGGAGTGTATTGTGCTTTAATTCCTTGAGGCTTAATTTCAATACCTACATAAGCATCTGCATCATAAGCAGCTGCACGGTGGTTACGCATTACACGTAACATGTCTTCCTTATTTTCCTCATACTTATCAAAAGCACCAAGGAAACTAGCCATCTCAGCAGATGTCTTATAAGCAATACCCGTCATGATTGCAGTGATTGCACCGGCAATACCACGAGCTTCTTCGCTATNATAAGGAATACCACTTACCATTAACATTGAACCTAAGTTCGCAAAACCTAATCCTGTAGTTCTGTAATCATAAGATAATTGAGCAACTTCTCTTGAAGGGAACTGCGCCATTAAAATAGATACTTCTAATACAGTCTGCCATAATCTTGTTGTGTATTCAAAACCTTCAACATCAAATGAGTTATCTGATTCGTTAAAGAATTGTCTTAAGTTGATAGAAGCCAAGTTACAAGCAGTGTTATCTAAGAACATGTATTCAGAACATGGGTTAGATGCATTGATACGTCCACCTTTTGGACAAGTATGCCACTCATTAATAGTAGTGTCATATTGTGTACCTGGATCCGCACAACGCCAAGCAGCGTTTGCGATTTGCTCCCACACTTCTCTTGCTGGAACGGTTTTCATTACACGGCCATCGGTACGTGCTTTTAATTCCCAATCTCCATTTTCAGATAATGCTTTAAAGAAGCTATTTGGAATACGAACAGAGTTGTTTGAGTTTTGACCTGAAACAGTTGCATACGCTTCTCCTTCATAACCATTATCATAACCAGCAGCAACTAATGCAGCTACTTTATCTTCTTCTTGTACTTTCCAGTTAATGAATTCTAATACTTCTGGGTGATCTAAATCCAAACATACCATTTTAGCAGCACGACGTGTAGTACCACCAGACTTGATAGCACCAGCAGCGCGGTCACCAATTTTCAAGAAGCTCATTAAACCACTTGAAGAACCACCACCCGATAATTTTTCGTTTGCTCCTCTAATTTGAGAGAAGTTAGTACCTACACCAGAACCATATTTAAAAATTCTTGCTTCTCTTGTCCAAAGATCCATGATACCACCCTCATTCACTAAATCATCACTTACACTTAAAATAAAACACGCATGCGGCTGTGGACGCTCATAAGCACTTGTTGATCTCTTTAATTGCTTATCCGTTGGATCTACATAATAGTGACCTTGCGCTCCACCAGTAATACCATAGCTTTCATGTAATCCTGTGTTAAACCATTGTGGCGAGTTAGGTACACATGCTTGTTTTAAGATGCTATATACTAACTCTTCATAGAATACTTGCGCATCTTTAGAAGTTGCGAAGTAACCATAACGCTCTCCCCAAACTCTCCAACAATTAGCCATACGATGTGCTACTTGCTTCACAGAAGTTTCTCTGCCCAATGAACCATCGGCTTGTGGAACACCCGCTTTTCTAAAATATTTTTGTGCTAAAATGTCCGTAGCAATTTGGCTCCATTGTTTTGGAACTTCTACGTTTGTCATTTCAAACACTTTTTCTCCGTTTGGATTTTTGATTACGCTATCACGATAGTCGTACTCGAATTGATCAAATGGAGACACATTGTCTTTTGTGAATCGGCGAGAAAATTCTAAGCCTTTCTTCGCAGTTGTTTTTGTTTTTGGATTAGCCATGGTCGTATTCTAATTTATAAGGGTGTTAGTTATCTTCCCCGATAGGTTTTTGAAATCCTTGACGGGTATACGAAAATATCCCTCTCCTCCCACAATTCCTTCCTTGAAATATCAACAGCTGTGGAAAATTGATGTGAACAATCTGAAACCCCATAACCCCATTGAATTTTATGACTTATCCCCATGCGATGTTAGTTTCTTAAGAAAAAAAACCTTGTTTAATCTGATTTTTTTGTAATAAATAAGATTGTTGCTTAGACATTCCCTTAAAATTGATATTTTTGAGCCTCAATTGAACTGATTCAAATAATCTGGAGATCCAATGAAACACAATATATACAATCACATTAGCGAAGCTAAAACTGCGGGCCACAAAGCTTTTGCTGTGTTAATTGATCCAGATAAATTAGATGAAAATTCATTGCAATCCACCATTGAATTAGCAATTAAAGCGCAAGTAGACTACTTTTTTGTTGGAGGAAGTTTAGTGGTTACTGATACCCTTGACAAAGTGGTTTCTACTATTAAAGAAAAATGCTCCATCCCTGTAGTATTGTTCCCTGGCTCGCCTGACCAAATCACCCCAAAGGCGGATGCTTTATTATACCTTTCATTAATCTCTGGGCGCAACCCAGAATTACTAATTGGACAACACGTAATAAGTGCTCCATTTGTGAAACAAAGTGGTTTAGAAATTATGCCAGTAGGTTATATGCTAGTAGATGGTGGCACTCCAACTACCGTTTCCTATATCTCCAATACCAACCCTATTCCATCCAATAAAAATGATATTGCATCTTGTACTGCTATGGCAGGTGAAATGCTTGGATTAAAGCTTATTTATATGGATGCAGGTTCGGGTGCTAGCCGCGCTATACCAACTGCCATGATTCAACAAGTGGCAAAGTATATTCAGATTCCATTGATTGTTGGTGGAGGGATAACTACTGCCGAGAAAGCAAAAGAAAATTGCATCTCAGGTGCAGATATTATTGTAGTAGGTAATGCAGTGGAAAAAGATCCTGCCTTAATTACAGATATGGCCGCAGCCATTCATAGTTTGAATAAATAGTATTCTCGAAAAATAATAAGCTGCAATTAAAAGCTCATCATTTCCTTGAACTTCACTGTTTGACGACGACTGATTTCAATTTTTTCACCTCCTTTTAATTCAACCAATAGGCCTCCATTAAAGTAAGGTTCAATTTTTTCAATCCAGTGTAGATTGATGATATGTTTTCTGTTGGCTCTAAAAAATACGCGTTCATCTAAACGATCTTCCAGCGCATTTAAAGATTTTAAAATGAGTGGTTTGTTCCCTGCAAAATATACTTTAGCATAGTTCCCCACACTTTCAAACAATCTGATTTCAGACAATTTAACGAACCAACATTTTTCACCATCCTTAACAAATACTTGATCTGTTTCGGTTAAAGGCCCACGATTGGTTCCCAATAAACTTGCTTGTTCTAATTCTATTTCCGTACGTAATTTTTGAATGGCATCAGTTAATCTAACTGGATCAATTGGTTTTAATAAATAATCCAACGCATTTACCTCAAAGGCTTTCAGCGCAAATTCATCATATGCAGTTGTGAAAATAACACGTGGTGCTTTTTCTAATTCCGCCAACAAATCAAAGCCAGTTTTACCCGGCATTTGAATGTCTAAAAATATTAAATCAGGACGCAAAAGGTCAATCTTTTCAACGCCTTCATCCACATTACTCGCTTCATCCACAATCTGAATTTCGGGATGTTGTTCAAGCAATTTTTTCAATTCATTCCTTGCTAATCTTTCGTCGTCTACAATGATTGCTTTAATGGTATTATTAGACATAATTTTTTCTTAATTACTAGTGAATTGGAATTTCTAATTTAGCAGTGACCTGATTGGGTTCGCATTGATATATTTCAAACAAGGCTTCTCCTCCATATAAAAGATTTAATCTTTCTTTAGTGCTTTGTAATCCAAAGCCATCGGTTTCTGAAAACTGTAAAACACCGGTATTGATTACTTTAATAATTTGTTTTTGATTTTCAGGTTTTGCTACAATTTTAATGATACAATCTCCTGGTTGTTTGCTTAGGCCATGCTTAATAGCGTTCTCCACCAAGGTTTGTAGCATCATGGGGGGTAATTGAAATTGCAAACTTTCGTCTTCAATTTCATAAACAATTTTAAGTCGGTCGGCAAATCGAATGTATTCCAGTGCTAGATAATCTTTTACAATAGCCAACTCTTTTTCCAAACTTGTAATCTCCACTTTATCTGCTTGAATACTACTTCTTAAAATATTACTCAACTCTGTAATAGCTTGTCTTGCACGCTTAGGATCCTCGTCCACTAATGCCCTGATACTATTTAAGGCATTGAATATAAAGTGTGGATTGATTTGAGATTTAATTGTTTTTAATTCCAACTCTTTAATGAGTGTTTCCAATTTAACTTTATTAATGGCCTCTGAATTCGTGAACTCTATGTAGTGCCAAAGTATATAAATAGAAACCCAAACAAAAAAGATAGGGGTATCAAAAATCAATCCAAATAACAACCTTTTTCCAACCCTGGCTCCATCCCAATTTTTTACAATTTCAGTAATTGAAAAAACAAAATTATTTGTTGCTTTTGCATCAGGTCTTGGCTCGTATAGTCTAAATATTTCAATGAAAATATCAGACAAAAAACTGTAGACAAATGAAAATGAAATCACCAATACAAATAGCCTCCACCACTTTATGGAAGAAAAGGGTGGTCTTAGTTTAAACTTTATGATAGATTGTCTTAAGGAAGCAGTTAACAGTATCCCTAAAAACACACTAACTATGATTCTTTTTAGAAAAATGGTGCTTACTTGTTTTTCCAATAAATAGGCAAAAAACACAATTGTTAGGGCATAGCTAAGCCAACCAGCTACCTGTAAAATCCAAAATAAGCGACTACTCTTTTTCATGGTTACCAAATTTACTCCAATCCTTTTGTTTTTGGGTTCATTTATTAGACCAAAGGCAAAATTTCAAGATGAATGGGAATCCCCCATTTTTGGCTAAACTTTTGGCCTTTATTTATGTTATTAACTTACTTTTACATCACAACTATTTTTGAATGCATTTTGAGGCTGGCCCATTATTAAGTAAGATTAACGCTCCTGAGGACCTAAAAAAGGTTTCCAGAGACAAGCTACATCAGGTTTGCGATGAGCTACGCCAATACATTATTGATGTGGTTAGCGTGCAAGGTGGACACTTTGCATCCAGTTTGGGCGTGGTTGAATTAAGTGTTGCCTTACATTATGTTTACAATACCCCTTATGATCAATTGGTTTGGGACGTAGGCCACCAGGCTTATGGACATAAAATATTAACCGGCCGCAGAGAAGATTTTGTTACCAACAGAAAATACAATGGCTTGAGTGGTTTTCCAAAACGTTCGGAAAGTGAATATGATACTTTTGGGGTAGGACACTCTTCTACTTCCATTTCAGCTGCATTAGGTATGGCCATGGCTGCGAAATACAAAGGCGAAAATAGAAAGTCAGTAGCCATTATTGGTGACGGATCTATGACAGCAGGTATGGCCTTTGAAGCGATGAATCATGCAGGCGTTGCGGATAGTGATGTGTTGATTATTTTGAATGACAACTGTATGAGTATCGACCCAAATGTGGGCGCGCTTAAAGAATATTTAACGGATATTAGTACCTCTCCTACCTATAATAAATTTCGTGATGAACTTTGGCAATTAATGGGCAAACTGCCTATAGGAAAGCATTTCACAAGAGAGATGGCTTCAAAGGTAGAAGCGGGTTTAAAAGGAGTGGTATCAAAAAGTAGTAATTTATTTGAAGCATTACAACTAAGATATTTTGGTCCAATTGATGGACATAATATCACCAAATTAGTAGATACTTTAAAAGATCTTAAAGAAATTCCTGGTCCTAAAATTTTGCATATCCTAACGGTGAAAGGAAAGGGATATGAATTAGCAGAGAAAGATCAAACCAAATGGCATGCGCCAGGTTTATTTGATAAATTAACGGGAGAGATTGTTAAAAAAACAATTGATACCCCTCAGCCTCCTAAATACCAAGATGTATTTGGACATAGCATTTTAGAATTGGCAGAACAAAACCCTAATATAATGGGGGTGACACCTGCAATGCCTAGTGGATCCTCACTTAAATTCATGATGGAAGCAATGCCGCATCGTGCATTTGACGTAGGAATTTGCGAACAACATGCAGTTACTTTAAGTGCTGGTTTAGCAACACAGGGATTGAAAGTATTTTGTAATATTTACAGCTCTTTTATGCAACGTGCCTATGATCAAGTGATACATGATGTGGCATTACAAAAATTGCCTGTTGTATTTTGTTTAGACCGCGCAGGATTGGTAGGAGAAGACGGACCAACACACCATGGCTGTTATGATATTGCATTTTTTAGATGCATCCCTAATATGATTATTGCCGCTCCGATGAACGAACAAGAATTAAGAAATTTAATGTTCACTTCGCAGCTACCAGAAATAAATTTACCTTTTGTAATTCGTTATCCTCGTGGTGAGGGTGTGATGTTGGATTGGAAAAAACCATTCGAAAAATTGACAATTGGAAAAGGAAGAAAATTAAAAGACGGAAAGGATATTGCTATTTTATCTTTAGGTCATCCAGGAAATTTTGCACAAACTGCTATTCGCAATTTAAGAAGCGAAGGCATTGATCCTGCACATTATGATATTCGTTTTGTAAAACCAATTGACGAAGACTTATTGCACGAAGTATTCCAACAATACGACAAAGTTATTACTGTGGAAGACGGTACTGTAGTTGGCGGATTGGGTAGTGCAATACTAGAATTCATGAATGCACATGGCTACCAAAGTCAAATTAAAATATTGGGAATTCCTGACACCATTGTTGAACATGGAAGCTTAAAGGAATTGCAAAAAGAATGTCATTACGATGCTATTGCAATTGCCGAAGCCGTGAAAACCTTACTGGGTCAATCTATCCTTACGGAAGCGTAGTAAATTAATTTAAACTCTATTAGTTTAAACTTGAATCGAAATCTCCTTCTGCTTCAGTGTTTGGATCATCTTTAAATGCATCTAAATCTGCTTTCGTTTCCCAAGCATCAGAAGTATCAACATGTCCTGGTTCTAAATCCTGATCTCTGTTTTCATTCCACTCAACGATGAAGTTGTTTCTTCCTTCACCCACCATCAACTTCATATATTTTTGTTGAGACAATTCTAAGATAGATAAGAATAAAAATAAAGCGTGTACGCGATCTTGACAGACATCAAATACCTTTTCAAAAGAAACTGATTTTTCTTGTTCAACCAATTGCAATACATGCTCTCTACTACCTTCCATGGTATAGTTATAGCGAACAACAGTATGCACAGGTTTAAATTGACGATCTTGTAAACGCAACATTACCTTTTCAAATGACTTCATCAATTTGAATAAAGTAACCGTTTGTAATTCGGTTCCTTCTGCGGCTTCCTCACCCACCATGGACATTTCTTTTTGAATGTTTCCACGCTTCATCATCAACATTCTCATCGCCTCTAAATCGGCCATTTGAACGGCAGCTTCCTTGTACTTTTTGTATTCTAAAATCTTGTCAATTAATTCTTGTCTTGGGTCAATCTCATTTCCTTGCGCATCAATTTCTTTTCTTGGCAATAATAATTTTGCCTTAATGCGCATTAAAGTAGAAACAAACAAAATAAACTCACTACTTAATTCAATATTCAACTTGTCCTGATTATGGATAAAATCCAAAAAGTCATTGATAATTTTAGTGATTTGAATATTATAAATATCCATTTCATCTCGCTCAATAAAGAATAATAATAGGTCAAATGGCCCTTCAAACTGGTCCACTTTAATCGAATAATTTGCATGCTGACTCATAGGCTACAAAGAAAAGGAAACCTCTTTAAATTCCACTTAAATGGGCAAATATTTATCCACTTTTAGGTAAAAATGGAGCATCTTTGAACAAAAAATATTTGAATGCAGTCTAAGTGGACCAATTGGCTTGTTTTTGCACTCCTTTCTATAGTTTGGGGCAGTTCCTTTATCCTCATGAAAGAGGGGCTAAAAGCCTTTACGCCCTACCAGGTTGCATCATTGAGAATGCTTTCAGCTGGGGTGATTTTGTTGCCCTTTGCTTATAGAGCCCTAAAACAAATTCCTAATAACAAAATGGGGTTAATTATCCTTTCGGGAATTTTGGGCAATTTTATTCCAGCCTATCTTTTTTGTATTGCAGAAACACAAATTGATAGTTCCTTGGCTGGCATTTTAAATTCCCTTACACCCATGTTTACCATTATCGTTGGTGTACTATTTTTTAAAACCCAAACCAGTTTTGTCAAAATAATTGGGATGATTATTGGATTTATAGGACTTAGTTTTTTATTAGCTGCAGGCAAAGATGTGAGTTTGCATAATTTATCATTTGCGGCATTGGTATTATTAGCCACTTTGTTTTATGGCATCAATGTAAACTTAGTAGGCAGGTATATGCAAAATATGGGGTCGCTAAATATTGCATCCATTGCATTTGCATTTTTAATTATTCCTAGCTTAATGGTACTTTATTTTACCGGCTATTTTTCGAATAATTTTAGTAATCCTATTGTGCTAAAATCATTGATGGCAAGTAGTTTGCTGGGTGTTGTTGGCACTTCCATTGCAACCATTTTATTTTATTTTTTAGTAAAACGTGCAGGCATCTTATTTGGCTCCCTTGTGACTTATGGCATTCCTGTAGTTGCTGTAGCCTGGGGTTTGCTTGACGGAGAATCTTTAAACCTAATGCAGGTGGGTTGTTTGGGACTTATTTTATTGGGCGTGTATATTGTAAATAGAGGCTCCCTTAATTTTATTCCTTTCTTAAAAAAGAAGCAATAAAAAAGCCCTCTTTGGAGGGCCTTTTAGTATTCACTTTTTCTGTCATTATACGGTCATGATTTCTTTTTCTTTCGCTTCCAAATGCTTTTCAACTAAAGCAATATGTCTATCTGTTAAGCCTTGAATTTCATCTTCGGCACCTTTACAAATATCTTCACTTGTACCGTCTTTTTGCAACTTCTTCACCTTCTCAATATGGTCTCTTCTAATATTACGAATAGCCACTTTACTATGCTCTCCCTCGCCTGCCGCTTTCTTATACAATTCTTTACGACGCTCCTCGGTTAAAGGAGGCATAAATAAACGGATATTCACACCATCATTTTGAGGAGTGATACCAATATTTGCAGCCATAATGGATCTTTCAATTAGGGCTAACATATTTTTTTCCCAAGGCTGAATACTAATGGTTCTTGTATCTAACACTTGCACATTGGCAACCTGACTTATTGGGGTTGGCGTACCATAATAATCAACATTAATTCCCTCTAAGATAGAAGGGCTAGCTTTACCAGCTCGAATTTTAGAAATTTCGATTTCTAGGTGATTGATGGCCTTTTTCATGCCCATTTCCGCTTCGGTAGTAATTTTCTTTAATTCCTCTGACATAATGAATTATTTGAGTATACAAAGCTAAGCAAATCATAGTATTCTTCATAAGTCTTTTTTTTATCTATCTTTGCCGCATAGACACAAAATATATGGCAACTACTGAATTAACTAAAATTGCTTCTCAAGTAAGAAGAGACATCGTAAGAATGGTACATGCACAACAAAGTGGACACCCAGGAGGTTCTTTGGGTTGTACCGACTTTTTAACTGCATTGTATTTTAAAGTAATGAAGTTTGATACTGACTTTAAAATGGATGGTAAAAATGAAGATTTATTCTTTTTATCAAACGGTCATATCTCTCCAGTTTTTTATTCAGTGTTATCAAGATCAGGTTATTTTGATGTGAAAGAACTTGCCACTTTCAGAAAAATAAATTCTCGTTTACAAGGACACCCTACAACACATGAGCATTTACCTGGTATTCGTATTGCGAGTGGTTCATTAGGTCAAGGCATGAGTGTTGCGATTGGTGCGGCGCTTGCAAAAAAATACAATAACGACGATAGAATTGTTTACTCATTGCATGGCGATGGTGAATTACAAGAAGGTCAAAACTGGGAAGCAATTATGTTTGCTGCGCATAATAAAGTTGATAATTATATTGCAACGGTGGATGTGAATGGTCAACAAATTGATGGCCCTTTAAACAAAGTATTGAACTTAGATAATTTAGAAGATAAATTCAAAGCATTTAATTGGACGGTACTTCATATGGATGGTCACAATATGGAGGAGATTTTAGCAACATTAGAAAAAGCAAAATCTTTAACAGGCCAAGGAAAGCCAATTGTGATTTTAATGAAAACCACCATGGGTAAAGGTGTTGACTTTATGGAAACAGGTCATGAGTGGCATGGTATCGCTCCAAATGATGAGCAATTAGCAAATGCATTAGGTCAATTAGAAGAAACTTTGGGAGACTATTAATCCTTGAAATAATTAGTTCCAAAAGCCGCAATTAAATACTGCGGCTTTTTTTATTGCTTTGATGTTCAAAATTTTTACTAAGAATTTATGAACGATGGGGATGTTTAAAAAAAATAAAACAGAGATTATACAATCCTTTCATAAATTTTCGCTGCGGCTTTGCGTGATGGAATCCAGCCGGCTAGCAAAGCAATGACAATGACTAAACTAATAATAGCAACATAGTCTATCAACATGGGCTGTATTGGATAATAGTCAATTACAAAAGAGCCCCCACCTAATTTTATGAAATGATATTTATACTGAAGCCAACAAAATAAACTTGCTAGCCCGCCACCAATCGCTGCACCTAATAAAGCCATGATCGCCGATAGCATTAAAAAGATTTTTTGAATATCCCAGCTCGTTGCACCCATGGCATTAAAAACATGAATGTCTTTTTCTTTTTCCAATACCAACATAGTTAATGCGCCTACCAAATTAAAAGAAGCCACCAACATGATCAATGCTAGGATGCAAAAAATAATCCACTTTTCCACCTGCATAATTCTATAGAGGTCTATATTTTGCTGATACTTATTTCTTACTAAAAATCCAGGGCCCATTATTTTTTCAATGGATGCAATTACTTTTTCGTCATTGCCTCCTTTTAAAGAAAATTCGAGTGCTGAAACTTGATTGGGCTGTAAGTCAAATAAATATTGTGCAAATTCAAAATTGGTAAAAACATATTGGTCATCAAACTCTTGCTGCACCGAAAACACGCCAGATTCCTGTGCATCTAATGTATTTAATTGACCTAATTGTGTAATTGATTTTCCAGATCTATTCACCGCATATACTTGTACGGTATCTCCAATCATTTGCTGCATTAAACCCAGCTTTTGCTCAATGCCAATACCCATAATAAATAAGGGTGTCTGCAAATCACCAATGGCGCATTCTCCTCTCTTTAAATAATTTCTAATCTTATTGATATTGCCATATGATTTTTCAACGCCTTTTACAATGGCCACTGTTTTGTTTCCTCCTTTAACAATTAATGCTCTATTTTCAACTACTCTACTTATTGCATTCACCCCTTCAATTGATTTCAATTGCAAATATTGCGCATCATTAATTGTAAAGAATTTTCCTTGCTTTGGGGTTACACGTACATCTGCATAAAAATCGGCATAAAGTCCTTTCACCACCGAAGTAAATCCATTGGAAACACTAAGAATCGTAATGAGCGCAGCGGTACCAATTGCAATAGCTAAAACACTTACCCATGCAATAATTTGAATTGCTTGAAAAGCATACTTGCCTCTAAAATATCGCCATGCAATTAAAAAGTGCACTTACAAAGTTTTTAAAATCTCTTCCATTTTAAACACATAATCCAATGTGTCATCTAAGTAAAAATGAAGTACGGGGATGCGTCTTAAAGCATGCTTCATTTCCTCGCCTAAACGCTTTTTAATTTCCCAGGCCTGTGCTTCAATTTTTTTAAAGCAAGCAGCCTGATCATTCACCTGAAAAAGGCTTAAATATATTCTAGCCTCCAACAAATCTGGAGTTACTTTTACACTCGAAATAGATACCATACCTCCGTCTATAATATTCAGGCCCAGCTTCAAAAAAATGTCATTCATTGTGGTTTGAATGGCCCCTGCTACTTGTTTCTGTCTTTTACCTTCTTCCATAATAATCAAAATCGTTGATTCGCTGTAAAATTAGTTACTTTGCTGATTATTCCGTGGAATAGTTTATTTATGAAGAAATTTTTTAGAATTATCAGTTATATCAAGGAATACAAGGCTTATATGGGCCTGTATACCCTATTTATTTCCCTTTCCATCGTTTTTAGTCTGTTTTCCCTAAGCATGTTGGTGCCATTTATGGATTTAATATTTGGCAGCAGCTCACTTTCTGGGGTAGCTAAAATGGCCACTAATAATTCAACTGGCTTAAAGGATATACTGTATAATTTTTTACAAAATAGCATTGCCCAATATGGAAAAGTGGCTGCTTTAGGTTGGATATGCTTTGGCATTATTACAGCAGTATTATTAAAGAATGTTTTCCTTTACTTATCATTTTACTTTTTAGCACCTATCAGAAATGCAGTTACCAGAAAGTATTCAAAACTGCTTTATAATAAAATTCTTCAGTTACCTATTGGATATTTTACAGAGCAACGCAAGGGAGATATTTTAAGTAGATCCTCCAATGATATTGCAGAATTAGAAACATCTATCATTGGTGCATTAGAAGGGATGATTAAAGAACCATTGAATATCATTGGCATTATAATCGTACTATTTGTGATTAGTGTGAAGCTTACCTTATTTGTATTTGTGTTATTGCCATTGGCTGGATTAATTGTTGGCCGCATAGGTAGAAGCTTAAAAAAACAAACCAATAAAGCGCAAGTAAAATGGGGCGAGATTATGACGCAAATGGAAGAGACTTTAACTGGCTTAAGAATTATCAAAGCATTTAATGCGGAGGGGCGTGTAAAGAAAAGTTTCTTCGGATTGATTGATGAAATATTTTTAATCAAAAATAAAATTTTATACCGACGCGATTTGGCGTCTCCACTTTCAGAATCACTTGGCGTAATTATTTTATGTTGTGTACTTTGGTTTGGAGGCAAGTTGGTATTGAGCGGTGAAATACTTTCAGGAAGTTCATTTATAGGTTATGTTGCCTTGTTTTCACAAATCATTAATCCGGCGAAAGCCTTATCCCAAGCGGTTTACAATGTGAATAGAGGTACTGCTACTTTAGATCGCTTAAATGAGGTTTTAGAAGCGCCAATTATAGTAGAAGAAGCAAGTAATCCGACTGAGTTGGTTGGATTTAAGGATTCCATACAATTTGAAAATGTACAATTTTCCTATCAGGATATTTCTATTTTGAATAATATCAATTTAACGATTCAAAAAGGAAAAACGATTGCATTGGTAGGTTCATCGGGTGCTGGGAAAAGTACTTTGGCGGACTTAGTCCCTCGCTTTCATGATGTAAGCAATGGTTCACTTTTAATTGATGGTAAAAATATCAAGGACTATAGTTTGCATAGTTTAAGAAATCAAATAAGCATTGTTACGCAGGAGCCGATATTATTTAATGATACTATTGCTGCGAATATTGCTTTAGGCAAACCGGATGCAACTAAAGATGAAATTATTGCTGCTGCAAAAATTGCCAACGCTTACGATTTTATCTCTACAAAAGAAGATGGATTTGAAACAATGATTGGTGATCGTGGAAGCAAATTAAGTGGTGGCGAACGTCAACGATTAACTATTGCAAGAGCAGTTTTAAAGAACCCTCCGATTTTAATTTTAGACGAAGCCACATCTGCCTTAGATACTGAAAGTGAAAAATTAGTACAAGACGCGATTAATAATATGATGCAAAACAGAACATCTATTGTGATTGCACACCGCCTTTCTACCATTCGTCACGCAGACGAAATTATAGTATTACAAAAAGGAGAGATTGTCGAGAGAGGCAATCATGATGAATTACTTGCACTAGATGGCTATTACAGAAAGCTGATCGAAATGCAAGAGGTGAAGTAAGAGAACGCGCAGCGTTCGATGTGGGGGAAAGTATTTCGATGTGTAGGAATGTATTAAGATGAGGAAAACATAAATTATTCTAGATAAAAAAAGCCCTGAAACTATGAAGTATCAGGGCTTTTTAAATATTTGTAAGAGACTACTTAGATTCGTTCTCTTTTGCAGAAACGGTAGTTGTTGTGTGTGGCACAGACAATAAACGCTCTTTTGGAATTTTTGTTCCAGTGATTCTACAAATACCGTAAGTCTTATTTTCAATACGCATTAATGCATATTCTAATTTTTGAATTACGCCAATGTTTTGACTTACTTTACTAGCTAACAATTCTCTTTCCATACTCACAGTGCCATCTTCCATGGTCATATATCTAGCATCGTCAATATCTCCGCCAAATGCACCTGTGTGACGCATTTGATCTTTATAGTAAGCTACTTGATTTTTTAATTCATCTAGTTTCTTAAGTACTACTTCCTTAAATTCTGCTAGTTCAGCATCTGTATATCTAATTAAAGTATCAGTAGATTTTTCTACATCCTTTCTTTTTTCCATAGAAACATAACCAGGTTGGTAAGGAACACTACCCTTAGCAGTAATCTTTGGTACTTTTACTTCCTTGATTGGCTCAGCCGCTTTACGCACTGGCTTTACTGGAGGAGTTGGTACTTTCGGAACTGGTTTTGCAGGAGGTACATATTTTTCAACAGGTTTAACTGGCGCTGCTGCTTTAACAGGAACTGCTGGCTTTGCAGCTGGTTTAGCTGGTGCTTTTGCAGGGGCTGGTTTCACTGCTGCTTTTGCTGGAGCTGGTTTTGCAACAACTTTTGCTGGGGCTTTAGCAGGAACCTTTGCAGGTGCCGCTTTAGCTGCAGGTTTTGCAGGTGCTTTTGCAGGTGCCGCTTTTTTAGCAGGCGCTTTTGCTGGAGCTGCTTTTTTTGCAGGTGCAGCTTTAGTTGCAGGTTTTACAGGTGCTTTTGCAGGTGCCGCTTTTTTAGCAGGCGCTTTTGCTGGAGCTGCTTTTTTTGCAGGTGCAGCTTTAGCTGCAGGTTTTACAGGTGCTTTTACTGGTGCTGCTTTCTTTGCTGGAGCCTTTGCAGGTGCCGCTTTTTTTGCAGGCGCTTTAGCAGGTGCCGCTTTTTTTGCAGGTACCTTAGCTGGAGCCTTTGCAGGAACCGCTTTTTTTACAGGTGCAGCTTTTTTTGCTGGAGCCGCTTTTTTTGGCGCTATTTTCTTTGTAGCCATAGTTATCCTTTTTGTAAAACTGAAATCCTTAATTTATGGTCATTAATCTCGACATCCACCCCGTCTTCTAAAGCCGGAACCCAGTCAATACCCAATGCCAATATTTCGTCGCAAATATAATTGGAAAATTCATTAATAGCTTCTTTCAAATCTGCGTTATCCACAATTCGGAGTAAAATCTTGTCAGTTAGCTCAAAATTGGCCTCTTTTCGGATACTTTGGACCCTATTTATCAATTCTCGAGCATTTCCTTCCTTCACCAAGGCAGGACTTAGGGTAATATCTAAGGCAACAGTAAGTGCATTTTTAACTGCAACACTCCAACCTGGGATATCCTCGGCAATGATTTCGACCTCCGAAACCAATAATGGAATCAATTCGCCCTCAATGTCTAAATTCAGGGTACCCTCTTTTTCTAATTGGCTAATTTGTACCTGACTCAAACTTGAGATGACCGCAGATGCCTGCTTCATCTTTGTGCCCAACTTAGCACCCAATAGTTTAAAATTAGGCTTCAGCTTTTTACTAATTACTCCTTCCGTCTCGGTGATATAATTTATTTCTTTAACATTAACCTCGGCCAAAATCAATTCTTCCATTTGTTCAATGGCTGCTTTTTGTTTTGGATCCAAAACAGGGATTAATATTTTTTGTAATGGCTGACGTACTTTGATATTTACTTTCTTACGAATAGACAATACCAATGAACAAATATCCTGCGCCATTTGCATACGCTCTTCTAATGCAATATCCATTTTAGTAGTATCCGCTTTGGGAAAATCTACATGGTGAATAGATGTTGCATTATGACGTTTTGTAATTCCATTTAAATTTCTAAATACTTGATCACAAAAGAAAGGTGCAATTGGCGCCATTAATCTAGTGATAGTTTCTAAACATTCATACAAGGTTTGGTAGGCTGCAATTTTATCGGCAGTATACGTTCCTTTCCAAAAACGACGACGACATAAACGCACATACCAGTTACTCAAATGCTCGTCCACAAAGGTTTCTATCGCACGTCCAGCATTGGTTGGTTCAAAATCATCCATTGAAGTGGTAACAGTTTGTACCAAACTATGTAAAGAGGAAATAATCCAACGATCAATTTCGGGACGATCTGCAACAGGAATATAATCTTGTTCAAATTTGAATCCATCTACATTCGCATACAAAACAAAAAACTGATACGTGTTATATAAAGTACCAAAGAATTTTCTTTGCACTTCCTGTATACCCGATAAATCAAATTTCAAATTATCCCATGGCGATGCATTGGTTACTAAATACCATCTTGTTGCATCCGCTCCGTATTTTTCTAAGGTCTCAAAAGGATTCACGACATTACCCAAACGCTTACTCATTTTATTGCCATTCTTATCCAATACCAAGCCATTACTCATCACGGCTTTGTAAGCAACGCTATCAAATAGTAATACACCCAAAGTATGTAAAGTATAAAACCATCCTCTTGTTTGATCCACCCCTTCACAAATAAAGTCGGCTGGGAAAGCTTCGCCTTTATCAATTAAATCTTTGTTCTCAAACGGATAATGCCACTGTGCATACGGCATAGCACCTGAGTCAAACCAAACATCCACAAGGTCTGACACACGTTTCATTGGTTGGCCAGATGCACTTAATAATTCAATTTGATCCACAAATGGTTTATGTAAATCCACATCTAACTTGCCATCAACTATTTGCAAATTCACTTCCTTATTGAATCCTTTTTCTTTTGCAGCAATAAACAAAGTTGTCAATTCTTCGATGGATCCTACACAAATTTCTTCCGCACCATCCTCTGTTCTCCAAATTGGCAAAGGGGTTCCCCAATATCTACTACGTGATAAATTCCAATCTACCATGTTCTCTAACCAGTTGCCAAAACGACCCTCACCTGTACTCTTTGGTTTCCAGTTAATGGTTTTATTTAACTCCACTAAACGGTCTTTAACCGCTGTTGTTTTAATAAACCAAGCATCTAATGGATAATATAAAATGGGTTTATCAGTTCTCCAACAATGCGGATAATTGTGCTCATATTTTTCAACTTTAAAAGCACGATTTTCTTTTTTCAATTTTACGCAGATGTCCACATTCACATCTACATAATCTTTTTCGTCTTTGTAATTTTTTACAAAACGACCACTGAATTCTCCAACACCGTCTACAAATTTTCCTTCTCTATCAACCAAGGTAATGATACCTAAATTGTTTTTTTGTCCTACCTTATAGTCATCTGCACCAAATGCTGGCGAAGTGTGCACAATACCTGTACCATCTTCGGTAGTAACGAAATCACCTAAGATAATTTTAAATGGATCTCCTTCAAATGTTGCAGGATTGTTTGCTTCAAATGGCATCAATTGCTCATAACGTAAATCGTTTAATTGAGTGCCCTTGAATTCAGCAAGTATTTTCCAAGGAATAATTTTGTCGCCCTCAGCAAATGTTTCTACTGCTAAACCTTCTTCTTTAAAATACTTTGATACTAAGGCTTTTGCTAATACAACATTCACTGGCATTGCAGTGTATGGATTGTAGGTAGCCACTAATACATAATCAATATTTGGGCCAACCGTTAAACCTAAGTTAGAAGGCAATGTCCATGGAGTTGTTGTCCATGCCATATAATACAGGTCCTGATTATTTTTATTGTTAGCAGCAGCATCAAATAAAAACTGAGATGCAGTAGATGGTATCGCTTTAAACATCACCACCGCTGAAGTATCTTTTACATCCTTATAAGTTCCTGGTTGATTTAATTCGTGCGAACTTAATCCTGTTCCAGCTGCTGGTGAATAAGGTTGAATACTTACACTTTGATATAGGTATCCTTTTTTATAAAGTGTACTTAAAATCCACCAAAGTGTTTCAATATAATTATTTTCAAAAGTGATATAGGGATTATTTAAATCCACCCAGTATCCCATTTTATTCGTGATATCATCCCACTCTTTCTTATATCTTAAAACAGCTTCGCGACATTTTTTATTATACTCTTCGACCGTGATTTTTTTACCAATATCTTCCTTTGTAATGCCTAATTCTTTTTCAACACCCAATTCTACAGGTAAACCATGGGTATCCCATCCGCCTTTTCTTTTAACCTGAAAACCTTGCATCGTTTTGTAACGACACATCATATCTTTTAAAGTTCTCGAAATAACGTGGTGAATGCCTGGCATTCCATTGGCACTTGGGGGTCCTTCATAAAACACAAATGGGGTTTTGCCCTCACGTAAACTAACGGATTGCTCAAATGCTTGTTCTTTTTTCCAAGCTGCTAATATTTCTGCCTCGATAGTAGGCAGATGTAAGCCATTAAATTCTGGATATTGATTGCTCATAAAACGCTTGTCGTAGCTGATTTTTAGGGCACGAAGGTACGAAATTGCATGGTAAATAGCAACCCGGAAATAAGCCTAGCAAAGGTATTTGACTACTGCTCCGTCCCAGTTTCAGGCAATGTTTGCTGATTTTCGGTGTTGTCTCCAAAAAATCTGCCTTGAAAAACAAATAAAGCAATTACGCCAGTGCTAATAGCGGCATCAGCAAAATTGAAAACAGGGCGGAAAAATTCAAATTCCTCCCCTCCCCAAAAAGGGAACCAAGCTGGGAAATGTGCGTTACGAATAATAGGAAAATAGAACATGTCAACCACTTTACCATGTAGTAATGGTGCATATCCTCCAGTTTGTGGAAATAGTACGGCTACCTGTGAAGTAAAAGGAACACTTTGTTCAAATATGATACCGTAAAATAAACTGTCAATTAAATTACCAACCGCACCAGCAAAAATCAAAGAAGCACATATAATAAATCCATTGTGGTATTTTTTTTCAATAAAACCCTTAATCAAGAAAACACCCCAGATAACCGCAACCAATCTAAATAAGGTTAAAATAATTTTACCAAAACCGCCTCCAAACTTTAAGCCCCAGGCCATTCCCTCATTTTCAACAAAATGAAGTCTTGCCCAATCCCCAATCAAGGCATGCTCCTCGCCAATGTAAAAATGAAGCTTGATATAAAACTTGATAGCTTGATCTATAAATAATATGAGTAGAATTAATGCAATTACCTTTTTTCCGTTCATGCGATTTTATTAATTATTTCAAAGATAAGTTAGGATTTTTTATTCCTTTGTTAATTTTTGTTTGTTTTTAAAAACAGAATAAACGATTGAGCCCGTAATACAAAATACAATCACCAATAATGAAATAAGCACCTGAACGCTTGGATCTTTAATCAAAAGATGAATATAGTGTTCGCCAAGCATTTTTACACCGATAAATATGAGCACAATCGCAATGCCTTGTTGTAAATACTGAAATTCTTTGACAGCTCCTTTTAACAAAAAGAACAATGATCTTAAGCCAAGTACCGCAAAAATATTAGAAGTATAAATCACTAAACTATTTTGTGAAATACCCATTACTGCAGGAATAGAATCCAATGCAAACACAATATCAATGGATGCTAATAATACCACCACAACAAACAAACTTGTGTATACTGGTTTATTGTTATGGTCTCTTACAACAAACTTTCCATCACCGTCGGTGCTACCGATGGGTAAGATCTTTTTTAGAAACTTATAAATTTTAGACTCATGTGGATCAAAATGATCGGACTCGTTTGCAACAAACATTTTATATCCTGTGTACACTAAAAACAAGCCAAATATATATAATACCCATGCAAACTTGGATACCAATGCTACGCCAAGCGTTATGAAAATAATTCTAAACAGGATGGCTGCCAATATTCCAATTAATAATACTCTTGGGTAATTTTTTTCTTTCACTTTAAAAGCATCAAAAATTAAAATGAACACAAAAATATTATCTACACTCAAACTCCATTCCATTAAGTAGCCACTTAAATATTCAAGTCCAATTTTTTGCCCTTCCTCAAACCATAAAAAAGCAAAAAACGCAAAGGCTAATAATATCCAAAAAAAAGTTTGATTCATTGCTTTTGAGATAGTCATTACACTTCCTTTTTTACTCAAAAAGCCAAGGTCAAGTATTAATGCGAGCAAAATAACAATTCCAAAAACGGTGTAAACTAATTGGTCTGTACTCATGAAATGATTTTAAATATTTATGGCTACTGCAAATTGTTTTTTACGAAATCTTGTAAATATAACAAAGAACAAAGCTAGTATAAATAATGGCCCTAAAACAATGGCAATCTGCCAATAAAGCCTAGCGTTTGTCAATTTTTGCTTATCTAAAAGTCTTAAAACTATTGTTTTATTTCTGCTATCCAATAAGCCGGCTGGTTCATTCAAATAAGAGATAGCATTAAGATAAAAACTTTTATTAGCAAACTGAAATTCATCGTAAGGCAACATACCCATCGTCATTGGTACCATCTCGCCTTGCTCATTTCTTGCTATTTTATTAGTAAGAATATCTGCATCTGCAATTACAATTTGCTTTGAAGATGCAATCCCTTTACCACTAAACTCCTTGCCTGTATTCAGTTTAACACTATCCTGCAAAGCCTGTGTAATACGATTGGCATAAAGAGAAGGAAAATTACCTTCCAATAAAACAGCAACTGGTACTTTACTTTTAGTAAATGATTTGAATTCAGACTCGTCTTTAACACTATTTAAACTTACTAAATTAGGTGTAGTTATAAATCTTGAATTGGTATCGGTACTAAGTAAAATTGTTTTTTGAATGCCTTTAGTTGCAATGGTATCAATGCTAGATGGGAATAAAGACAAAACTCGATCCATATTTTGCGTAATGGCCGTATTTTCATTGCCATACAAAAAAGGATAGTAAGGCCAAGGCAATCTTTGAATCATAGGAGATCCATCCGCTTGCTTCCCAACAACAATAGGAAGTTTTGAACAGTTTAAATCCTGCACTAAATTGGAATTGATCCTCACCCCATATTTAAATAACAAGTCATCCAAACCAAGTCCACGATCGTATGCTACATAAGATCCATTGGTTTTTTGTAGGCTATCATATTCGGCAAATAGTTTATCAATTGCCCAAATAATATTACCTCCAGACATTATATACTGATCTAGTTTTAATTTATCCAAATCAGTGAAAGCCTTTGTTGGCTTAACAATTACGAGTGTTTTTATTTTAGTAGCATCTGGAAATCCTTTCTTTAAATCAAATACCGATAAACGATATTGATTTTTAATAGATGCTCCAATATCATTCACGGTTAAATCAACCGGTTCTCCATTGCCAATTAAATAACTTACTTGAGGAATGGTAGGTCGATTTAATAAATAAATCGCTTGTACAAATTTATATTCCAACAGCGCCTCAGCCGCATTGGCACTTGCTTCTACGTCCTCAGTAGGAATATCTTTTACAATATTATAGGGCTTGAATATTTTTTTACTAGAACGTAGGTCTATTGCATATGGCTTCATCCCCTCAACTTCAATAAGAGCACCTGGTATAATTAATTGATCTACTCTTTTATCCGATGCATCATTCGATTGTTGAATACGCTCAATAGGAACACCAAGTCTTGATAAGCTATCGTAAAATTGATACAAAGCAGTGTCTTGATACATTTTATTGGGCAGTTCTAATTGCCAATCAATATGCTGAGGATTGATTTGTTTTAAATGACTTAAAAGTGAAATGGTAGATTGCGCAATCTTTTTATAATAAGCAGGAATATCGCCTCCTAAGTACAAATGAATTTTAACTGGCGTAGCCACTTGCTTGATAATTTCTTTTGAATTAGCACTAATGGTATACCTTTTATCTTTTGTTAAATCCAACTGAGCTGTAAAAATACTTGCAGCATAATTGATCACTAAAATGGATACTAAGATAATTGCATAACGAACTTTGCCTTTGATTTGCTCAACCGTGCCTGATAAAAACAAAAGTATAAAGGATGAAAAATATACGATATCTCCAATAGCAATTACGCCTTTACTCATGTTTTGATAATGGTAAGAAAGCCCTAGCTGTTGAATATAATAATCAAACCCATTTTTAAAAATAGGAGCTGCGCTTATCCAATCAAATCCTTTGAATATTAAAATTGAAATAGCAATAGACGATAATAAAGCAACGATTGGATTTTTGGTAGTACTGCTCGCAAATACACCAACAATTGTATAAACCGCAGCCAAACAAATTAATCCAATATAGGACCCAAGTGTTGCACCCCAATCCAAGCCACCTACCGCACTTAAATTATCAATGGCAACTGCATAAAACAAGGTGGGTATAATTGCAGCAACCACAATAAGTAGGGCGCCCATGAATTTTGAAGCAGCAAGTTGCGCAGTTTGAATAGGAAGTGTTTTTAAAATTTCATACGTGCCCTGTTTGTACTCTTCGGAGAAAGTTCGCATGGTAATTGCAGGCACAAGCAATAATAAAAACCAGGGAGCAAAATCGAAATAGGCCTGCAAGGAAGCATAGCCAAAATCAAAAATATTATAATTAGGAAGGACAAATAAAAACAAGCCATTAATCAATAAGTAAAAACCAATGATTAAATAACCAGTCAACCCGCTAAAGTATTGCGACCACTCTTTTTTACATATTGCCCACATAGGCTTCAAAGCTACGGAAATAATAATTTGGGTGCATTATAGGCATTAAAAATATAAAGGGCTTTAAAAGCAAAATGCCCTAGATCAACTAGGGCATTTATTTATAAATTATTTTAAAATAGCACTATACTGCAAAACTTTCACCACAACCACAACTACGACTCGCATTTGGGTTGTTAAAGTAAAAGCCCTTGCCGTTTAAGCCATCCGAAAAATCCAATTCAGTGTTTACTAAATAAAGGAAGCTTTTCAAATCAGTTACTACTTTTACGCCATTGTCCTCAAACACCTGATCCATTGGTTTGATTTCGTTGTCAAAGTCAAGTTTATAACTTAACCCTGAGCAACCGCCTCCAACCACACCCACTCTTAAAAAGTAGGATGGATCGTTCACAATATCAGCATCCTGCATCAGTTGAACCACTTTTGCCTTTGCCTTTTCGCTCACTAAAATAGTATTTTCTGCTACTGTACTCATTCCTTACAATTAGTGGATACGCTCTTCAAAAACTAATTCGTCTAAACCGTTCTTTTTACGGTAGTCATTGATGGCAGACTTAATAGCATCTTCGGCTAAAACCGAACAGTGAATTTTTACTGGAGGTAAATTTAATTCCTCTACTAAATCCATGTTGTCAATTTTAACTGCTTCGTCTACTGACTTTCCTTTTAACCACTCTGTAGCTAAAGAACTAGAAGCGATTGCAGAACCACAACCAAATGTTTTGAATTTTGCATCCGTAATAATACCTGTTGCTTCGTCCACTTGAATTTGTAAACGCATAACGTCTCCACACTCTGGTGCACCTACTAAACCGGTACCTACACTCTTAGATGCTTTATCTAATGTTCCTACATTTTTAGGATTAGAATAATGATCAATTACTTTATCTGAATATGCCATTGTTGTATGTTTTAAATGTTTTGATAATTTTTATTTCGAAGTCGAGTCAAATATTTTAGTGATGTGCTTCGCACCCCCACAAAAATATTTCAAGTTTCGTAACTTTCAGTTACTCACTTGTAATATTTAGTGATGTGCCCATTGAATGGAATCAATGTCCACACCCTCTTTAAACATTTCCCAAAGTGGACTCATCTCTCTCAATTTTAAAACAGTATCTGTTACCGCTTTAATAGTGAAATCAATTTGTTCTTCGGTAGTATAACGACCTAATCCAAATCTTAATGAACTATGTGCTAAATCGTCACCTAAACCTAATGCTTTTAATACATAGCTAGGCTCTAAAGATGCAGATGTACAAGCCGATCCAGAAGACAATGCGATGTCTTTATTAAAGCCCATCATCAAACCTTCACCCTCTACATATTTGAATGAAATATTACTTACATGTGGTAAACGATGTGCTGGATTTCCATTTACATAAGACTCGTCAATTTGCTTTAATGCATTTTCTAACTTATCTCTTAATTTAGAAATTCTTTCAGTATCCGCAGCCATATCTGTTCTTGCAATTTCGGCAGCTTTACCAAAACCAACAATACCAGGTACGTTTAAAGTACCGCTACGCATTCCTCTTTCGTGGCCACCGCCGTCCATTTGTGCAGTTACTTTTACACGTGGATTTTTACGACGCACATATAATGCACCAACACCCTTAGGACCGTACATTTTGTGTGCAGTAAATGCCATGATATCAATACCATCAGCGATTACATCCACAGGAATTTTACCTACTGCTTGCACGCCATCTGTGAAAAATAATGCACCATGCTTTTTAGCAATTGCTGCAATTTCTTTCACTGGTTGTACAACACCAATTTCATTATTTGCATACATGATCGCCACTAAAATAGTAGTTGGCTTCATTGCAGCTTCTAATACTTTTAAATCTATTAAACCATCAGGTTGAACGTCTAAATAAGTCACTTCAGCGCCTAATTTTTCTAAGTGCTTACAAGTATCTAAAACCGCTTTGTGCTCAGTAGTACAAGTGATAATATGATTACCCTTGCTTGCATACATTTCGTATACACCCTTAATTGCTAAGTTATCTCCCTCAGTAGCTCCTGAAGTAAAAATGATTTCTTTTGGATCAGCACCAATTAATTGAGCTACTTGCTCACGCGCATAATCAACTGCTTCTTCGGCATGCCATCCAAATGAGTGGTTTCTACTAGCTGCGTTTCCGAAATTTTCGGTAAAATAAGGAATCATCGCCTCCAACACCCTTGGATCCATTGGGGTAGTTGCGTTATGATCAAGATAAATAGGTAATTTTAACATGTCTGTGTTTGATTTTTCAGACTACAAAAGTAAAGCTTAGGCTTGGATTAACGTGATTTCGTTAGCTTTGAAGGGCATTTTTTTCCCAATTCGTAAAACAAACCAAAATGGGCTATAACGTAGAACACATAGGGATTGCAGTAAAAAACTTGGAAACAAGTATTCCTCTATTCGAAAGGCTTTTGAATAGCCCTTGCTATAAAACGGAATCCGTAGGTTCAGAAAGTGTAAATACAGCCTTTTTCCTAAAAGAAGGGGCTAAGATAGAATTACTAGAAAGTAGTGACCCGGATGGGGTCATTGCCAAATTTATTGCCAAAAAAGGGGAAGGCATGCACCATATTGCTTTTGAAGTACCTGATATAGAGGCAGAAATGACCCGTTTAAGAAACGAAGGCTTTACCCTCTTAAATGAAACACCCAAAAAAGGGGCTGATAATAAATTGGTTTGTTTTGTTCATCCCAAAGACAGCAATGGGGTTTTAATTGAACTTTGCCAAAGCATTTAGATACCCAAGGCCTCAATGGCTTTTTGGGCAGCTAGCTGACTGGCATCTTTTTTAGTAAACCCTTTTTGAGTGGCTACCACTTCGCCATCCAATACTACATTGATGGTGAATAATCTGCGACGACCTTCCAATTGCTCGCCTGCTAAAACAAAATCAACCTGCTTCCCTTGCTTTAATGCCCAACCGATAATTTTGTTTTTAATATTGATGTCTATTTGTTCTAAATCATCCATGAACAAATAAGGTTGTATCATTCTTTCAACAATCCATTTTTTGGTAAAATCATATTTCTTATCCAGATAAATGGCGCCCACCAAGGCTTCTAGGGTATTACCAAAAATTTGACTTGATCTTAATCCTCCATCCATTTTATTAAAGCGCGTCATTTTGCGCAGACCCATTTGCACTGCGATATTATTAAGTTGCGCGCGATTCACCATCTTGCTGCGCATCTCTGTTAAAAATCCTTCGCCCTTGTATGGATATTTTTTAAAAAGATATTCTGCCACGACCGAACCAATAATTGCATCTCCTAAAAATTCAAGACGCTCATTATTTTCAGTTGGATTGTCTTTAACTGATCTATGATTTAAGGCAGTTTGAAAAAGTAAAATATTGCCTGTGTGATAACCAAGCAAATGTTTTAAATCAGCTTCAAAACCTGTTTTCTTAAAAAAAGAAATGAATTGATTGATGCGGCGTTTCACTGTTGTAAATTAAGCCTTGTATTTTTTCACGATCACACATGCGTTGTGACCTCCAAATCCAAAAGTATTACTCAATGCAGCATTTACTACACGCTTTTGTGCTTTGTTGAAAGTGAAATTTAAACGATTATCCAATTCAGGATCATCTGTAAAGTGATTGATAGTTGGAGGGATAATATCATGTATAACAGACTGAATACAAGCGATCGCCTCAATAACGCCGGCTGCCCCTAAACAGTGACCTGTCATAGATTTAGTAGCGCTGATATTTAAATCATAGGCATGCTCACCAAACACTTCTAAGATTGCTTTTGATTCAGCGATATCTCCTAATGGAGTGGATGTTCCGTGTGTGTTGATATAATCAATATCCGTAGGAACCATGTCTGCATCTTTTAATGCAGCGATCATTACATTTTTTGCTCCCAATCCTTCTGGATGAGGTGCTGTTAAGTGGTAAGCATCGGCTGTTGCGCCTCCTCCTACAACTTCACAATATATTTTAGCACCACGTTTTTTCGCGTGCTCTAATTCTTCTAATACTAATACGCCACTTGCTTCACCCATTACAAATCCGTCACGATCTTTATCATAAGGACGGCTTGCTGTTTTAGGATCATCATTTCTTTCACTCATTGCTTTCATGGCATTGAATCCACCCATACCAGCAATACCAATCACTGACTCTGCACCACCAGTAATGATGATATCTGCCTTGCCTAATTTTAAATTATCCATTGCAGAAATAATTGCATTGGTGCTTGAAGCACATGCACTTACTACCGCATAGTTAGGACCTCTAAAGCCATGCTTCATGGAAATTTGTCCTGCAGCAATATCTAAAATGATTTTTGGAATGAAGAAAGGATTGAATCTTGGAGTGCCATCACCATGAACAAAATTCGTAACCTCTTCGGTAAATGTGGTTAATCCTCCAATACCACTTGCAAAAATAACACCCACTCTATCGTGGTCTACATTTTCTTTTGTTATTCCAGCATCAATAACCGCTTGGTCACTCGCCACTAATGCGATTTGAGAAAAGCGATCTAATTTTCTTGCTTCTTTGCGATCCATAAAATTGGTCGCATCAAAACCTTTAATCTCACATGCAAACTTTGTTTTAAACTTAGAAGCATCAAATTGCGTTGCCATATCAGCTCCTGAAACTCCATTCACTAAATTATCCCAGTATTCACCAAGACTATTACCCAATGGATTTAATGTACCAATACCTGTAACTACAATGCGCTTAGTCTGCATGACTTTATTTTTTAAATTAATAATCCGCCTTTAAAGCAAAGGCTCAAAAAGGCGGATTAAAATATGCTGTGTTTAATTGGAAGCCGTCAAATAATTATTAAAATTATTTTGCGTGCTCATCGATATAAGCAACAGCTTGACCAACAGTAGTAATTGTTTCTGCTTGTTCGTCTGGAATAGAAATGTTGAATTCTTTTTCGAATTCCATAATTAATTCCACTGTGTCTAATGAATCAGCGCCTAAATCATTTGTAAATGATGCTTCGTTAGTAACTTCTGCTTCATCAACGCCTAATTTGTCTACGATGATTTTCTTAACTCTTGATGCGATGTCTGACATTGTAAATAGTTTTGTTTACGGCGCAAAAATATACTTTTTGTTAAAATAGCCATATTTTATTTGCCTTTTTGTTTGCACATTTTAACTTAATGGTAGGAATATGTGCATTTTTAGCTGTTTTGTGTGATTTTTCTATGCATTTAACGCCTAAAATGATCAAAAATAAAAGTGAAATAATACGAACAATTAGTAGTTCAGCTTGAGAAAGTACACACTAATTGTCTATTTGTCTTTTAAGATGCCTCTTATCTCGTGCTGATCCTCCATTGAAATCCCTTCTTTAGGAATCAGAAAGAAACTTTTAGGGCTAAAATAAAAGTGGAAAAACTCAGGACTTTCAAAATAATGAGTGACCGTATCCCATCCCCAACTTGCTCCCCCCAATGCGCCAACAAGTGTAGCCGATTGGTTATTATAACTAAAATCCCAGCGCTCCTTAAACAAGGTAGTTTTTTTATAAAATTGATTGGGCAAAATGAACCAGAAGTAGAGCATCAAAGCAATCCATAATATAGATCCCAACAAAAAAGGTTCGGGTCTAATTTTTTTCATGAATAATAAAACAGCCGTCACCACCGCATATAAATTGATAACAATCATCAAAGTTTTAATCTCTGACTGCTTCATAAAATGATATCGAAGCGCCTGCAATACTGCTGGTTTTTTAAAGGAAATAGAATAAGGCATGCTAGACTTTTTGAAAAATTTGAAACAAAGATACACAGCGCAAAGGTTTGCAGAGAAAATAATGCTTAAAAATCATAAAATCGGGAACAGAAAGCGGGCTCAAAAAATACAAATTGACTATATTGAGCAACGCTTTGCTTAACCAAATGATACCATTATGTCTTTTAAACCAAGGTTGACATTTTCGCAGATCATCAACATGAATGTTGGATTTTTCGGAATCCAATATAGCTTTGGATTACAACAATCCGCTGTAAATCCAATTTACGATATGTTGGGTGCAAGTCCCGATCAAATTCCTTTATTGAATTTAGCAGGTCCCATGACTGGCTTGTTAATTCAACCCATCATTGGAGCAATGAGTGATAAAACCTGGTCACCAAGATTTGGTCGACGCAAACCCTATTTCATGATAGGTGCTATTTTATGTAGCATATGTTTATTTCTTTTTCCATTTAGTAGTGCATTGTGGATGGCTGTTGGATTGCTTTGGATATTGGACGCCGCAAACAATACTGCGATGGAACCCTATCGCGCTTTTATTGCGGACAAACTTCCAAATGATCAACATCCTACTGGATTTTTAACGCAAAGTTTTTTTACTGGCTTAGGAATTACATTAGCGAATTTGTCATTATTCTTTTTTCAAAAACATATTACAGGAACTTATGGTCAACTTCCAATTTGGGTATATGCAAGTTTCTTTTTAGGAACCATTTGTTCGATTGCTTCTGTAGGTTGGTCTGTTTATAAGACACCTGAGATCCCTCCTACTGAGGAAGAATTAGCTGCCTTAAAAAAAGAGCCCCTCAATATTTTCACTCCATTTATTGAAATTGGATCTGCCATAAAAAATATGCCAAAAGTAATGTGGCAACTTGGATTAGTTTATTTATTTCAGTGGTATGCATTATTTTGTTATTGGCAAAACGCTTCAAAAAGTATTGCATTATCTGTTTGGAAAACAAATGTATACGAACACAATAAACTATACGACGAAGCCGTGGGTTGGACGGGCCTGGTAAATGGATGGTACAATATTGTCACTTTTTTATCTGCATTCGCTTTGCTTTGGTTAGCCAAGAAAATAAGTCCAAAATTGATTCATGTTATTTGCTTAATCATGGCGGGCGTTGGATTACTTGTATTCCCACATATCACAGATAAAAATTTATTGTTTATACCTATGACGGGTTTTGGAATTGCATGGGCAAGCATGATGGGTATTCCTTATTTATTAGTAGTGCATAAAATTCCAAAGGAAAGATATGGCGTGTACATGGGTATTATTAACATGATGATTGTAATTCCTATGTTAATTCAGACAACCACTTTTGGATATATTTTAAAGCACTTTTTAAATAATGATCCTGGCAAGGCAATTAGTTTTGGCGGTGTATTTTTATTAATTGCATCGGCATTAACGCTGTTAATTAAAACTGAGCCTGCCACAAGTGATGAAGAAGTGAATATGCCAATGGGTGGTGGACATTAATTGAAAATAAAAGAACTACTATGAAAGTATTATGTATAGGGGAAGCATTGATTGATATGATTTGCACCGATCGTGGTTCAAGTTTATCCAAGGGACAAAATTTTTTAAAGAAAGCAGGTGGTGCGCCTGCAAATGTGGCTGCTGCAATTGCTGCTTTAGGTGCGCAAGTAGACATGGCTGCAAAAGTGGGAAAAGATCCTTTTGGGCAACACCTAATTGAATTACTTCAAGAGATGGGCGTGTCAACCAATTGGGTAATTCAAGACCCTAACCATTTTACCACTTTCGCATTTGTGTCTTTAATGGAAGACGGTGAACGCGATTTTTATTTTAATCGTGGTGCAGATGGACAATTAAGTAGTGAGGACTTAGCTGCATTACAAATAAAAGATTATAGCATTATACATTTTGGCTCTGCTACCGGATTTTTACCAGGGCCATTGCAATCTGCTTACACTGATTTGCTTGCAAAAGCGAAAGAAAATAACGCCATCATCAGCTTTGATCCAAACTACCGTCATTTATTATTTCAAAATAATACGCAAAGTTTTATTGATCAGTCTTGGCCATTTATTGAGCAATGTCATTTCTTTAAATTAAGTGATGAGGAAGCATTGCTAATTACAGGATGCGATACAGTACAACATGCTGCTGCAGCTTTAAGAAAAAAATCAAACGCAGTATTTGCAATTACATTGGGTAAGGAAGGTACTTTATTATCCGTAGGAGATCATTTAGAAATGATTGGAAGTATTGCCATCACGCCGGTGGATGCAACGGGTGCTGGCGATGCATTTGTGGGTGCAGTATTATTTCAGTTAATCAATTATACGGCTGATCAATTACAAGCTATTGAATTAGTGGAATGGAAAAAAATAATTGCCAACGCAAATAAAGCAGGTGCACGCACTTGTGAATATATGGGTGCCATGGAAGCATTCAAGCATTTAAACAACTCGATTTTTAATTAAATAAATATATAGCGCACAGTGAACTCATCTGCCTTACATGCTTTTGGAAAAGAACTTTTGAAAGCAAAAAATATAGATTTAGAGAAAAAGGACAAGGCATTCGCCGAAAGATTTTTACTTCATATAGCAGCCATTGAATCTTTGTTTAATGAAATTTATGGCGGGCATCCTAAACGCAATGAAAGTTTTGATGCCTTGTTAAATTCCATTATTGATTGTCATTTACAAAGGCCTTCAACCTTCTTAAAAAAAGATATTGCAAAGGAAAAACAAGGGAACTGGTTTTTGAGCAAT
>TBL_comb48_EPIDRAFT_1000342_pt1 | contig 37018 bp, 32 predicted proteins | sample TroBogEpilimnion_37_FD_10681 | JGI IMG/M metagenome (IMG submission 10681) | reverse complement strand
AGACTGCTGTGCCTGTGTCGGGTGTTTCCTGCGCGTCATCGTAGAAGTAGCGCCCGCCGTTGTAGGTGGTGCGCAGCGGATACTCGCCCTTGAGGCCCCAGCGCAGGATGTCCAGGGTGTGGATGCCGTTGTTGCCCAGCTCGCCATTGCCCCAATGCCAGAACCAGTGCCAGTCATAGTGCGCGAGCGATTTGAAGTCATGCTTCGCATCATCCGGCACCGGCCCCTGCCACAGGTTGTAGTCGATCTCCGGTGAGGCCGGCTTCTCATTCGTGGCAACGGATTTGCGTGTGTTGTAGTAAAAGCCGCGGCCAAAGCGCACGGTGCCGATGGCTCCGCCGTGCAGCGCCTCGATCGCCTCCTTCATCCAGGTGCGGCGCTGATTTCCCATCTGCACCAGACGGTCGTATTTCTTCGAGGCAGCCACGATCATCTCCGCCTCATGCGCGTTCTGGCTGCCGGGCTTTTCCACATAGACATGTTTGCCGGCCTGCATGCACAGCAGCGCGGCCGGCGTGTGCCAAAAATTCGGCGTGGCGATGAAGACGGCATCCAGCGTCTTGTCATCCAGGAACGAACGGAAATCCTTCACGCCCACGCAGGACACTTTCTGCGTGTCATTCACCACCTTGAGGCCCGCTTCCAGGCGCTTGGGGTCCACCTCGGCCAGGTAGGCGATCTCCACGCCGGGGATCTTCAGCAAGGCCTGCACATGCCCCATGCCACGCCCCAGCGCCACCACGGCCACTTTGATTTTCTTCCCGGCCTCATCCGCCGCGTAGAGTTTCGGCAGAGCGGAGACAGCGGCGAGCGCGGACGTTTGGTGGAAAAAAGTGCGGCGGTTCATGTGAGTGAGAGCAAATCGGCACCGGAGGGGCCTGTCTTGCATGCCAATCCATTCACCAGCAGCCCGAGAGTTGACCACGGAATACACTGAATACACGGAATCCAGAGTCTGGTTCAGTTTCTGTGTATTCAGTGTATTCGGTGGTTGTTTCAATTCCGGGCCAAATCGAAGCCGATGCAGTGCCGTACTTTCCCCGTGCATCCGGCCCATTTTCGCCCACTATCGGGGCTGCCACCATCCGCCATGACTTTCGCCGAACTTCACCGCATCTATCACCAGCCCTTTTTCGATCTCCTCAAGCAGGCCCGCGCCGTGCATGACGAACATTGGACCGGCAACGAAGTGCAGCTTTGCACCCTCCTGAGCATCAAGACCGGTGGTTGCAGCGAAGACTGCGGCTACTGCGCCCAGAGCGCCCGCTACAGCACCGGCCTGCAGAAGGAAAATCTGATGCCAAAGGAGCAGGTCTTGGAGCGCGCCCTCGCCGCCCGTGCCAACGGCTCCACCCGCTTCTGCATGGGCGCCGCCTGGAAAGGCGTGCGCAAAGGCACCCAGAAATTCGACCAGGTGCTCGACATCGTGCGCGACGTTTCCAAGCTCGGCATGGAAGTCTGCGTCACCCTCGGCGAACTCGGCGCGGACGAAGCCACCGATCTCAAGGATGCCGGCGTCACCGCCTACAACCACAACGTGGACACCTCCCCGGAGCATTACCCAAACATCGTCAGCACCCACACCTTTGACGACCGCCTGCGCACCATCCGCCACGCGCAGGACGCCGGCATGTCCGTCTGCTGCGGCGGCATCCTCGGCCTTGGCGAGACCATTGAAGACCGCCTGAAGATGCTCGAAGTCATTTCCAACTTCAATCCCCAGCCCGAGAGCATCCCGATCAACGCCCTCATGCCCATCAAAGGCACCCCGCTCGGCGACAACGAAGTCGTCGATTCCTTCGCCTTCATCCGCATGATCGCCGTCACCCGCATCGCTGTGCCGAAGGCCAAGGTGCGGCTCAGCGCCGGCCGCACGAATCTAAGCCGCGAAGCCCAGGCCCTCGCCTACTTCGCCGGAGCCAACTCCATCTTCTACGGCGACAAACTCCTCACCGCCGCCAACCCGCGCGCCAACGAGGACATGAAACTCCTCCGCGACCTCGGCCTCGCACCCCAGGCACCGAATCCTGAGATGGAAGCCCCCGAAGCCACCGAAGGCCGCCCCCTCATGCCCTGCTGCACCGAGGAGCATGCGTGTGAGATGGAGAAGGCGAACGGGTGCTGCTAGCTAAAACCTGAAACGGTTTACCGTCATGAGTCTCCGAGTGAAAGCCATCATCTCGGGGATTGTGATCGAGAGTGTTCTGTTCGCATTGATGCATGCGGATGGACGAGGGCCATGTGGACCTAGTTCTTCACTCGGTTTCGTGATGATGCTTTTTCATTTCCCAGGCGCTATGCTGGCAGCTCCTTTTACATGGATGCATTTGCCTTCCTCAATGAATACTCCCGTCTTGTTTTTCTGTTCGAGCGTTTGGTGGGGGTTCATCAGCTACGCATTTCTGGTCACACGTGACAGACGCTGATCGTTCGCACTCACACCGCCGCCTTCAGCAACCGCGCCAGATACATCCCTGTCGTCTTCCCCACCTCCACCACTTCCGCGTGGTGCAGTGTCTGGGCTCTTAACCCAGCAGCCCAGTTGGTGAGCATGGAGATGCCCGCGACTTCCATCCCAAGCGCACGCGCCTGGATGGCCTCGGGCACGGTGGACATGCCCACGGCATCCGCACCCAGCGTACGCAGCATGCGGATCTCCGCCGGTGTTTCATACTGCGGACCGAGCAGCCCGGCATACACGCCCGCGTGCAGCTTCAAACCGATCTCCAAGCTCGCCGCGTGAAACTTCTCGCACCATGCCCGCGAATACACCTCGCTCATGTCATGGAAGTTCGGACCGCCGAGCAGCGGCGTGGTGCCCTGAAGATTGATGTGATCTGTGATAAGCATCAAGCCGCCCACATGGAAGTTCTCATGGATCGCCCCTGCAGCATTCGTGAGCACGACACGCTTCACACCGATCTCATGCATGAACCGGATGCTCGCCGTCACCTCATGCGCCGTGAGCCCCTCATACAAATGCCGCCGCCCTTGCGCGAGGAGGATGGGCTTGCCGTGATGCTGCGCCAAAACAAACCGCCCCGCATGCCCCGGCACCGTTGAAGCGCTCAGTCCAGGCACTTCGCCATACGCGACTTCACTTTCGAGGCCAAACGCATCCGCCACGGTTCCAAGACCAGAACCCAACACTATGGCAGTTTCAGGGCGGGCGTTTTGAAGAGCAGTGAGTGACATGGGCGTGAGCAAAGTGGTCCGCACAGTCCTCTGTGCGGGGATCGCCGTCACGAGACGTTCGTTCTACCGCACAGAGGACTGTGCGGACCACTATCTGCCCGCAATGCGCTCCTTCAACTCCTGATACAACCCCTCCACCTGCGGCATTTCGATGCCCACCGCCTTCGCACGGGACACCGGTTCACCCCAGATCGCCTCCAACTCGACCTCGCTGCCCGCAAGAAAATCAATGAGGCTGCTCGGCTTGTAGGCAGACATCGTGCGCGTCCGCTCGATCATGTCTTCAATCAGCGACAGCGGAATCGCATGCCCCAGCCGACCTGCCGTTTCGATGATCTCGCGCATCAAATCCCGCACGCGCTGCTCAAACACCGGATCCGCCAAAATCGCCGCCGTGTCCTTGCCGCCTGCTGCAATCGAGAGGCCGTTAAACGGAATGTTCCAGACCAGCTTCTTCCATCGCGCCGTGGTCAAACTAGGCTCCACCCTGCATTCGATGCCACAGCGCCGGAATTCCGCCGCCATTGCTTCCGTGCGCGCCTGCGGCCCACCGCTGTGCTCTCCCAGCGCGATCTGCCCCTGCGCGATGTGATGAATCACGCCTGGTGCTATGCGATTGATGCAAACGAAACAAAGACCACCCAGCACGCGCTCCGAACCGAAATGCCGCGCCAGGAAATCATCGCTGCCGAGGCCGTTTTGCAGTGTCAGGATCATCGTCTTTTCCTTCAGCAACGGCGGCAGCAGTTTCAGCAGCGCCTCATTTGCCGTGGCCTTCATCGCAATGATCACCAGATCACACAGCCCGATCTCCGCCGTGCTGTGGTGGCAGTTCACCTGCCGTAGATCAAAGTCTCCGAGAGGGCTGAGAATTCTGAGCCCGTGCTGCTTCACCTGCTCATAATCCGAGCGCATCAAAAAATGCACGTTATTCCCATGCTGCGCCAACCGCCCGCCATAGTAGCAGCCGACGGCACCGGAGCCAATGATGGCGATGCGTGGATGTGCCGGAAACATCATGATCTATTTAACCATCAAATAATGCCGCGTCTTGCCATGCCTCTGCTTGTTCGTCAGCGGCGGCAGATCGAGGTGGAAGAAGTGGCGCAGGGTTTTGGTGTGGTGCTTGAGCGTCTGCTTCGCAGCCTCCTTCAGCTCCCTCCACCTCCGCCACGGATGATCCGGCGCATGCGTGATGTGCCTTAGCAAACTCAGCCATTCCACATACGCGCGGGAGATGTCCCCTTCCGCGATGCCTGCCTTCAAATCCTGCGCTCCCGGCTGCTCCGGATGCAGCAGTGCATCCAGCAGCTCCGCTGCGCCTTCGCCATAGTCATCCGGCAGCCCATTATCAAGGTAGCCGTGATGATTCACAAACCCATACGTGCCACGACACACCGCCGCGAGTCGCTCGGAACCGCAATCGAGCGGCAGGTCAAACTTGGAGCCGCTGCGCAGATTTGCCAGGTGATGCACCAGATCGTCCGCAGGATAGCTCTCGTCTTCCAGCGCCGCGACAATCGCCAGGCCTTCACCATGCTGGAAAAAGCTGAAGATCTCACCACGCCGTGTCGGCACGCCTTCGGCATCGATGAGTCCCAGCGTGCGCCATGCATGAATCGGCGATCCGCCACGTGGCTCGCGATCGGTCGTGGCTGTTTCGGCCATGTGAACCCCAGTTGCATTCTGCACCACGATGCTGCGTTCCTGCGGCGCGAAGAGCAGCCTGCCATGACCATCCTCATAGGCCATCACTTCAATGGGCGCGAGATCAAAGCACGCAAAGATCAGGTTCTCCTTCGTCACGGTGCCGATGAATTCGGGAGCCACGTCTTGGATGACATCTTCCCCATGCGCGAGGATGGCCTTCGCGAGTTCCCCCGCATGCAGCACGGTGATTTCTTCCAGCGGTATCGTTTCCGCTTTGCGCGGCAGTTTGAGCAGACGGCGAATCGTCTTCGTGGGCTTCACGTCTTCCCCCACCGGCGTGCCGAGGCTGATTTCGACCCCGTAGGTCACCTCTTTGTCGCGACGGATTTTGCCCACGCGGCCGATGCCATGCGCAAACTTGGCCGCAAAGGCTGGAATCGTCAGCACCGCATGGACTCGGCTCAGCGGCACGCGTTGCAGCGCATGGCGGTGCTTGCGCTCCCACTCGCCGTAGGAGTTCAGGATCTGCTTCTCCGTGGCTTCGAGGCCGAAGAGTGCCTTCGCATTTTCATGCTGCGGATGCACCACGTTTGGCTCCAGTTCCTCCAGCCCGAGCAGCGGCGGCACCTTGGCAAACAACCTTCCTGCAAAGTGTGTGGCTGCATCAAAGGGATTCTCCTGCCGTAGCGCGGCGTGCTTCATCACGCGCAAAAAGATCGGCCACGCCAGCAGGGTGCTGCGGTGCAGCCGCGCAGGACGCGCGTCAAAGATGGAAGGACTGTCGCGGCTGGTCACGACATGGCCCTTGTCATCCAGCCCGCGTCTTCCGGCACGGCCATACATCTGCAACAGCTCATCTGGGGCGAGTTTGTGCTCGCTCTTGCCATCGTGAAACGTCGTGCCCGCCACATGCACGCTGCGCACGGAGAAATTGATGCCCGCCGCGAGACCCATCGTCGCTGCGATGACGCGGAGCTGTCCTGCTTTCGCCAGCGGTTCGATCACACCCGCGCGTGCGCCATACGACAGCCCGCTGTGATGAAAGGCCACGCGTTTCTCCAGCAGCGTGGCCAGATCCTTGCCGCACACAGCCCGCTGCTCTGCGGTGAGTTCGAGCGGATCACCCATTGGCAGATCGGCGGCGAGTCTGCGGGCAATCGACTCCGCTTCCTTGCGACGCGGTGCAAAGATCAGCAGCGGCGCGAGATCGGCGATCATCACCGCTGCCGCAAAGCGCGGCCAGTAGTTCTGAAACTGCTTCTGTCGCTGCGGCAGCGTTTCCATCGGCACTTCTTCCAGTGGCACGGGGCGTTCACGCGTCATGACCACTTCCGCTTTGCGCCCGAGACTCACCAGCCATGCCGCGACATCTTCAGGGTTTGCCACAGAGCCGCTCAGCAGCAACAGCCGCGTGTCCTGTGGTGCCAGCGCGATGGCTGCCTCATAGTTCGCGCCACGCGAATGATCCGAGATCATCTGATACTCGTCGATCACCAGCAGTGCCGGGCCTTCGCCGCGCACGAGGCGCTCGATCTGCGTCTCCAGCGTGGCCACCACGACCGGCGCATCCACATTCTCCGCGATGTCCCCCGTGGCGATGCCCACATTCCACTTCGCCTCCTTCCACTCGGCGTACTTGTCATTTGCCAGCGCCCGCGTTGGAACCGTGTAGATCGCCGGACCCTGCAAATGCCGCCCTTGGTGCAGCAGCTCAAAAATGTACGTTTTCCCCGCACCCGTTGGCGCACTGACGACCACGTCACAACCCGAACGCAGCAAATTCACCGCCTGGTGCTGCCAGGGATCGGGGAGCTTGAGTTGGTTGAGAGATGGGAGCACGACTCCTGCTTGTAGAACGGCGGCGCTCTGCCCGCAATGCTGGCGGTGGAAAACACTGTGTTTAAATTGATTCGATCAACGCACGCAGATTCTCCCGCGCCTGCGTTTCAAACCGCTCGCGTGCCCATGCGGTGAGGTAGAGATGGTGGCGATGGAGAAAGCCGGTCAGAATTTCTGCGCGCTTCTCCAGATAGACGTCTTCCGGCACCCAGGCGTATTCCTGGCGAATCTGCCGCTCATACTCCAGCACACGTTCCATCGGCTGCGCGAAGATGGCCAGATCAATGTCGATGATCCACGCGTCATCCAGCCCCTCGCCTGGCTGGTGTGACTTCGTCAGCATAATGAGCCGCGCCACCTCGCGAGCCATCTCATTGTCGCCGAGTGCCTCCAGCGCCATCTGTGCGCTGAGTTCTTCGTTTTTACTGCCCTGCGGGTCATACACCGCATCGTGAAACCACAGGGCCACCTCGATGAGGTCCGGCTTCGTGATCAAACGGGTCTTTTTGGCGTCATCCAAAATGAGCAGGCATTCTTCGAGATGCTGCAGCGTGTGGTAGGCACGCTGCGGCTCCGCGTAGCACTCCAGTAATTTCGAATGCCAGACGGAGGCATCTGCCAACAAATGCAGACGTTTCCAGAGTTCTTCAAAGGGTTCCTTTAATGTCATCATTTGCAGCGAGCCGCAGTTTGGTGCGTCCGACCTCGATTGCCAGACGAAGCTGCGTGGCATGAGTTATTCACAGCAATCATCTCACCCCCGCGCTTGAATCCAGATCGCAGCACGGTATCGCTGACTGCACACATGGATTGCCGCCAAAATGAAATCGTTTCCAGCCTGATGACCTCGTATCACGAGGTGGGCGGGATCAATCACGTCGATTGTGGCAATCTGCCCTCCAAACGTGCCATCGCCGCGCTGTGCGAGGATCTGCTGCACCTGCTGTTTCCCGGCTTCTTTTCGGATGAAGCCGTGTCTTCCCAGGAGCTAGAACTGATGACGAATGAACTCGTCGCCAGCATCCGTGAGCGTCTGAATGTGGAAGTGAGACGCAGCCTGCGTCTCAATGGCAACCAGGAGAACCGTGATGCGGAAGCCGCCGACGTGGTGTGCAGCTTCTTGATGGGACTGGCCGAAGTGCGTGCGCTGCTGAAAATGGATGTCGAGGCCGCCTATGCCGGCGATCCGGCGGCGCGTGGCTTTGAGGAAATCATCCTCGCGTATCCGGGGCTCGAAGCCATCGCGATTCAGCGCACCGCCCACGTGCTGTATTCAAAGAACGTGCCCGTGATTCCACGCATGATGACCGAGTGGGCGCACAGCCGCACGGGCATCGATATTCATCCCGGCGCGGAACTCGGCACGCATTTCTTCATCGACCACGGCACAGGCGTGGTCATCGGTGAGACGGCGACGCTTGGCAATCACGTGAAGCTTTACCAAGGCGTCGGCCTCGTGGCCCGTTCCCTCGCCGCCGGGCAGGCGCTGCGCGGCAAGAAGCGCCACCCCACGCTGGAAGACCACGTCACGGTGTATGCCAATGCGACGATTGTCGGCGGCGACACAGTCATTGGTGCGCGCAGCACCATCGGTGCCAACGTATTCATCCTCGAATCTGTGGCACCCGACATGCTTTACGCATTGGGTGAACAGGAACACAAGGTGCAGGTCAAAAAGAAGAAGTGAGCATGCTCGATCTCTCCCAGCTCAATTTTGATTTCTCCGCGCTGCCGCACTGGGTGCCGTTTCGCAAAGTACGTGATCTGACACCCGCACCTGAAACGGCAGAGGCCACAGCGGAAGAGACCGTCCCTGATGGCCGTGATGCCGAATTGGAGGAGCAGACGCGGGCCATGCTGCTGGCGCTGGACATGCCGGGCGGAGCCAAACTCGTCACCGTAGCATGGAATGCACGCCTGCGCAGCACAGCAGGCTATGCACGCTATCCGGGCTGGGCCATTGAGCTGAACCCCAAGCTGCGCGAGTTTGAAGGCCAGGTGGAGCGCACGCTGAAGCATGAGCTGGCGCATCTCATCGCCTACCATCGCAGCGGCCGAAAGCGCATCGAGCCCCATGGGCGTGAATGGCGTCAGGCTTGTGCGGATCTCGGCATCCCCGGTGAAAAAGCCCAGCACCGCCTGCCGCTGCCGCGCAATGAAGTCGAACGCAAGCTGACTTACGCTTGTCCCGCCTGCCACACCACGGTGCAGCGCGTACGCAAGTTCCGCCGCCCGACTGCCTGCCTGCACTGCTGCCGCTTGCATGCCGGCGGCCAGTATGACGGCCGCTTTCGCCTCGTACTGGTAGCGCAAGTTTAGCGCATGTTAAAAACTCACCTTGGCCTGACGCTTCCGGCTCACTCGCGCCAGAACTGAGACTCCTTGGGAGCCGTGTAGGAAATCGCCATCTCCGGTGTCTTGATGACTTCGCCTTTGCGATACAACGAATCGACCGCAGCGATGAGCATGCCCGAGGTGAGCAGCGTGCGCTCGACCGGATAGGGCGCACGGTTGTGCAAGATCATGTCCTCGATGTGATGGATGAGCGGATTGAAGAAATCCGCAGTGGTCGAGCTTGACCCCGGCATGGGCAGGAACATCTGGCAGGAGGTGATTTCGCCCGTTTCGGAGTTCAGGCCCGCATAGTTGAAGTCACGCACGGGCAGCATGAAGAGCGTGGTGTGGAAGCCGTCGCGATGTTCGATGAAGTACGCAAAGGCCTCAGGGAAGGTTTTACGCGCCCAGTCAAAGCTGACCGGCTCCAGGGGATAGCCTTCCACCGGCCAGGTGTGGCTGCGGGAAAGTGCGGCACCGAGCAGACGCTGCGTGTGCTTCCCCGTGGCGGCATGCTCCCACATCTTGGTGCCCCGCAGGGCGAGCACGCTCTTGATGCCCACCTCGCCACCACGACGGCGCTCGGACATGCACTGCGCGGTATCGAGACCGTGGAAATCGTATTTCTCAACGCCGCCGTAGCCGACGGCCACGCTCTCGGCCAGCGGCGTACCCCAGGGCAGATCCACGGCAGGCAGTCGCCGTGTCACGGGCAATGAAGAACCCGCGAGAAAGGGAAAGCCGAGCCGTTTCGCATCAGCGACCATTTCTGTGCATTGGCTCCATTCGGTGGAGAGATGCTTATCATTGAAGACGGGCACGCTGCGACCGCTGGCCTCGAAGACTTTGACGATTTCTTTGAAGAAATCGTAGCGCGGATAGAGCGTCTGCCCCTTCTCATTTACGGGGTAGTCGCCGTGCTCACCAATGAGGACGACCCCATCCACCGCGAGCTTGCCAGTGCCGAGCGTGAGTGCCTCCGCGATGCTAGGATAAATGGGAATGTGGTAGCGCTCCGACCTGCCACGCGCGAGATCGGTCGCGGGAAATTGCGCCACGTAGAGCGAAACCAAATCCGTCTGCGGTGGCAACCACTGCCCTGCCCAAGCGTAGCCCATGGCAAGGCGGTCCACGAAATGCATCGCGTGTGAGTTCTTGAACATCACCGTCGCAATGAGCGCGACCTTTTTGCGTGCTGGCGTGGGTGCAGCGTGCGCGGTGGCAGCAGCGACGGCACTGGCCATGAGGAAGGAGCGGCGGGTCCAGAATGATGAGCTCATGAGGAAGAAGTACGTTCAGATGTATTTTCCAAAAACAACCACAGCAGCGGCTGTCTCTTGTGCGTGTGAGGACTTCGATACCTGGGCCTCATTTTGTTTCTGAATTCTCCACCATGTGTTTGCTCAAATCGATCGTCTTGCCCATGATTTTGAGACCCTGCGGAAAGAGTGAATCAAAACCGAAGTGGGTTTCCATAATGATTGGCCCGTCAACTTCGCTCTCCTCCAGAATTTCTACAAACCTCGACACGGGAAACCGTATCTTCAGACCTGTGATTTTAAAATCGCGGTACTCTTCTGAAGGTGCCATGTTAGGTGCCGACTTGGTGCGCTTCGGTTTGGAAGTAAATTCACCCGTCAAGATGATGGCCTGCCCCCATTTCACTCCCGTGTGATCTTCAAGGCCCCTCGTGCCATAAATCCGCTTCTGTTGAAGCGCCTTAAACAATGCAAGACACTCGGGGTCGGAATCGCGAGCAATGATAATTGTCGTTTCTTTTCCCTGAGCATCATAGAAAAGATCACAAAGGCCAGTGGTCTCTATGCATCTGAAGCGGTATTCGCCAGCTTCGGCTGGCCAGGTGAAGATAACGAATAATAACAAGAACAGCTTCATTTGATGGGCATTCCTGTTCATTGCTTTCATGCCAGAAGCTCATCCACCACCTGCGCACCCTGATTGTCCGTGAGCGAGGCGGCGAGGCCGTTGCGCTTGTAGGTGAGCTTGGTGTGGTCGAGGCCGAAGGTCTTCAGCAGCGTGGCGTGGTAGTCGTAGTGCTTCACTTCGTCGATGACGGCCTTGTGGCCGAACTCATCGGTCTCGCCGTGAACGTAGCCTTTCTTAAAGCCGCCACCGGCCATCCACATGCTGAAGCCGTAGGTGTTGTGGTCACGGCCCCACTTGTCGCGGCCCGCATCGTTTTGCAGCACGGGCAGACGACCCATTTCGCCGCCCCAATGGACGACGGTGCTGTCGAGCAGACCGCGCTGCTTGAGATCGATGAGGAGCGCAGCGCTGGGCTGATCGGTGGCCTGGCAGTTCTTGGGCAACGCCGTGATGAGCGAGCCGTGCTGATCCCATGACTGGCCCGAATTGAGCACCTGCACATAGCGCACGCCGCGCTCGACGAGCCGGCGCGCAATGATGCAGCGAGTGGCGTAGTCTTTGGTGATCGGGTTGTCGACGCCGTAGAGTTTTTTGACGTACTCAGGCTCCTTCGAAATATCGAGCGCCTCCTTGGCCGCGACCTGCATCTTCGCCGCGAGTTCGTAGCTAGAGATGCGTGCCTGGAGATCCAGCTCGCCGGGATGCAGCGCGAGATGGTCTTCGTTGAAGGCTTTTAGCAGATCGAGCTGACGCTGCTGCGGTGCACCTGAGAGCGAAGGCGGCGGATCGAGATTGAGAATGCGCGGTTCGGTGGCACGCACCAGCGTGCCCTGAAACAGCGAGGGCAGCCAGCCGTTGGTAAAATGCTCACCGCTGAAGGTGGGCAGACCGCCGGGATGCGAGAGCACCATGTAGGCGGGCAGTTCGTCCGTCTCGCTGCCGAGACCGTAGGTCAGCCAGGAACCCAGCGCGGGACGCCCGGCGGTGATGCGGCCACCGTTCATCGCGTAGAGGCCCTGCGCGTGATTGCTCACACCGGAGGTCATCGAACGGATCAGCGTGATCTCATCCACCACCTTGCTCAGATTTGGCAGCAGCTCGCTGAGCTCCATGCCGCACTCGCCATGTTTCTGGAACTTCCACGGCGAGCCGAAGCACTTCGACGAAGCCTGGGCGAGGTTGTCGTACTTGATCTCTCCGGGAAATTTTTGCCCGTCGTACTTCGTGAGCATCGGCTTCGGATCAAACAGGTCCATCTGTGACGGACCGCCCATCATGAACATCGAGATCATCGCCTTGGCCTGCGGCTCAAAGTGCGGCTTCTTTGGATGCAGATCGTAGCGTATCTCCCCTGTGAAACTCTCCGGCTTCACTGGGGCGGCCAGCAAACCATCGCGCTCCAGCAACGAAGCGAGCGCCAGCGTGCCAAGGCTGTAGCCATTGGCATGCAGGAAGTGACGGCGGGAGCAGAGCTTGGGGCGGTTCATTCGACGTAGAGGAAACGGTTCGAGCTGCAAAGGATCTGGCAGAGGCTGGCCATGGCCTCCTGCCGCGGATTGGGCACGACACCTTTCGGATGCTGGATGCCGTGGTGGTAGTCGGCGAGGGCCTTGGTCTGCTCATCAAGATATCCATCACTCCCTCCGCCAGTTTGCTGGAATCGAGGATCACCCGTTCAGCAAAAAGTTTCCTCTCGGTGTGAAGAAAGCCGAGGTGTTGCAGGGCTTGTGGGGCTGATGCCTCACTCAACCGCAACTTTGATCACCACCTTAAACACCTGTTCCGGCTTGTCCCACTCAATGCAGGGAGCATGCGCGTCCTGCGGGTAGAGAATGGCAAAATGCCCGCCGCTCATGTGCAGCGGGGTCACATCGGGAATGAGCTTCCACAGCGCGGCTTCTTTTTCTTCGTTATAGGCCAGCATCTCCTCCTGCATGGCCGCCAGCGGTGCCCACAGGATGGTTTCACGACCGCTGTAGATGAACTGCACGTCGATGTACTTGCGGTGTGCCTCAAACTTGGCCTTCTCGATCAGCTTCGTCTCATAGGTTTGCACCAGCGCGAAGCAGTGGTCTCCATCAAGATCAAAGCGCCCCAACGGCTGCGTGCCGTCCACGGTGCGGAGATAGGCAAAGGCCTTCGCGAATCGCGAATTCAGGGATTCGTAGCGGGAGGAGTTTTCGAGGGTGTCGAGGATCATGGCAGAAGGAGTCAGGGGCTTTAGCCCGTTCAGGCCCAATCGCACAAGCGAAAATCGTGCTCCCAGCCCACCCAGGCAGATGCCAAAAGCTGCTCTAATCGTTTGATGAACCGTGCATCACGGTTCTTTCTTGGCTCCACAGCTCATGCGTTCTTCCCCCCTGTCCAGCCGAGAAAAAGTGATCGTGGTTTTGGCCTCGGTCCATCTGACCTTTCTGCTGTTCGGCATGCTGCCCGCGTCTTGGCGTGACTGGATTCATGTGTCTCCCGTGTTCAAGAGCTATGAGCGCCTCACGCGCTGTCACCAGCTCTGGAACATGTTTGAGACCATTCCAAACATGAACCGCCTAGAGGCGCGCCTCGTGGTGAAGGAGGAAGGACGCAAGGCCAAGGAGGAGGGTGTGATACTGCCAGGGCTGCGGCGATTCACCCAGCACGACTACGTGCGGCTCAACAACTGGATGGTCAATGTCATCTTCCACCCCACACGCGGCGTGTTTCGCGAGGCCTACATGCGTAGCGCGGCGACCGCGCTGCTGCGTACCGGACGTTACACCTCCAAAGCCGAATTGACCCTGGAGGTGATTCCGGCCTACACCCGCAGCCTGAAAGGTGTGAATACGCTCAAGGAGATCGCCGTCGAGCGCCCTTCAGTCCTGGGACCGTTTCCGCTCGGCACGCTCGTTTCCAACCATCCTCCGGCACCTTCTGCGCCATGAAGTCGAGCACACAGAATCTCCTGTCCCGCTTTACCGGTCTGTTTCTCGACCCGGCAGATGCCCGCTTGTATGCCTCGGTGCGCATCGCGTTCGCCTTCGTATCACTGCTGAACCTCCTCCAAATCTGGCCGGACCGGGAGATCTACTTCACGGATGTCGGAATGATAGATCAGGAAGTCGTGCGGAAGTACACTATCGGGGCTTATCTGTCCGTGTTTGACCTGTGCCACAGCATCTCAGCCGTCAGTACGTACATGCTCTTCAGCGGCGCTGGCATGCTGCTGCTGCTGCTCGGAGTTTGGCCCCGGCTAGCGGCTGGGGTGGTCTATGTCTGGTATGTGTCCTATTCCATGCGCGCGCCGCTCGTCCTGGTGGGTTGGGATGAAGTTTTGCGCTGCACCGCCTTTTTGGTGCTGATTTCACCCCTGCCTGTCTGCTGGTCCCTGCGTTCCCGCAAAGCGCGGCGGCGTTCCGCACCTGAGCTACAGGTGCCACGCTATGGCCTGACGCTGATGCAGGTGCAATTGGCGGGGATCTATCTGCATGCCGTGCTGGCTAGGCTGGACAACGAATACTGGATGGGCGGTGACTTCATGAGCTTCTTCCTGCTCTCCCACAATGCGCGCTGGCCTGGCCTCTGGGTCTTGAACTACGGCCTGTTGCTGAAAGGGGTCACGTACCTGGTGCTGCTCGTGGAGCTTGCGATTCCCTTTCTACTCATTGTCCGCCGTTGGCGTTGGTACGGCTTCGCGGCAGGATTTCTCCTGCACGCAGGCATCAGCCTCATGGCCTATAACCTCGTCCTGTTTTTCCTCTCGATGATGATGCTCTACCTGAGCTTCCTGCAACCGGAAGACATGGACCGTCTAGAGCGCGGCCTGAAGCTGCCCAGAGCAAGGTAGAGAGGCTTGTCCCCAAGCCTCCGCCGAACGTCCCCTGGCTTACACCAGCATCAGCGCCGGATTCTCCAGCAGCTTGCGCATTTCAGCCAGGAAGGTGGCAGCGACGGCACCATCGACGACACGATGGTCTCCACTGAGGCCGACCCACATGCGCTGACCGACGACGATCTGCCCCTTGTCATTGACGACCGGTGCGGAGCGAATGCTGCCGATGGCGATGATCGCGGCCTGTGGTGGATTGATGATGGCGGCGAACTGGTCGATGCCAAAGGCCCCGAGGTTCGAGACGGTGATGGTACCACCTGCAAAGTCATCGGGGCTAAGCTTCTTGTTCTTGGCTTTGGCGGCGAGATCTTTGACGCCCTGGCTGATTTCGAGCAGCGTTTTCTTTTCCGCCTGCTTGATGACCGGAGTGACAAGGCCGTCATCAATGGAGATGGCGACGCTAAGTCCCACGGATTTGAATTTCACGATGGCATCGCCATCCCAGGCAGCGTTGATCGCAGGCTGGGCCTGCGCGGCGCGGATGACTGACTTGAGGATGAAATCGTTGACGGTGTACTTGTTGCCACCGCTCTTTTCGGCAGAGGCATTCAGGTGCGCGCGGAAGGCCATGAGCGGTCCGGCATCCACTTCCATCTGCAGGTAGAAATGCGGGATCTGCGTCTTCGAGGCCAGGAGGCGCTCGGCGATGATGTTGCGCATGCTGCTGGTCGGCACGCGTTCGTCGTCTGGACCAATCACGGGGCGGATGGCCGGTGTGGCTGCCACGCGCCCTGCGGAACCGCCACCCACGGGGGCATTTTCCACGTCCTCACGCNCGATGCGACCGCCAGGGCCGGAGCCGATGAGGGAATTCAAATCGATACCACGCTCCGCAGCGATCTTCTTCGCCAGCGGGGAGGCTTTGACGCGCAAGGCAGCACCGCCTGCGACAGCACGGCTCTTGTGCTGCGGAGCCAACGGCAGACGCGGACCAGCAGAGGCGGCCTTGGCGGCAGAAGCCGAGGGCTTTTTCTCGGCCACGGGTGCCGGAGCCGCAGCAGCCTGCGCTTTGGCGATGAGTTCATCGAGATTCGCTGGGACGGCTTCATCCTCTTCCAGAATCACGGCCAACGGAGCTCCGAGCGGGACTTTGCCGCCGGGTGTGGCGATGAACTTGTGCAGCACGCCTTCAAACGGGCTGGCGTATTCCATGGTGGCCTTGTCAGTCTCGATGTCGGCGATGGCTTTGCCGACGGTGACTTTGTCCCCTTCCTTGACGGTCCATTTGGCGAGGGTTCCCTCGGTCATGGTGTCACTGAGCTTGGGCATTTCGATGAATTTTGGCATGGCGAAAACGAATGAAAAGTTTTGAGAGAAAGGGGCGATGAAAGAAACGGATCAGAAAATACCCAGCGCTTTGGCGACGACGACTTCAGCCGTCGGCAGTTGCAGGGCTTCGAGCGGCGGGCTGTAAATCGCGGGAGAGTCGAGGCTGCACACGCGCTGCACAGGGGCGTCGAGTTCGTCGAAGATGCGCTCCTGGATCATGTAGGCGATCTGGGCACCGATGCCGCAGTAGGGCTTGTTTTCTTCGACGTAAACCGCGCGGTGGGTTTTCGCGACGGAGGCAAGGATGGTGTCTTCATCCAGCGGGCGAATGGTGCGGAGATCGACGACTTCGGCGCTGATGCCGTGCTCTTCTTCAAGAATCCGGGCGGCTTCCAGGCAGGTGATGACTGCTTTGCCGTGGGCGATGAGCGAAATGTCGGTGCCTTCACGCTTCACATCGGCAAGGCCGAGGGGGATGTAGAGTTCGCCACCAGGCAGTTCGTCATTGGCGGGGACATCCCATTCTTCGCCATAGAGCTTGGTGCTCTCCATGAACATGACGGGGTCGTTGTCACGGATGCTGGCCTTCATGAGGCCCTTGGCATCGTAGGCGTTGCTGGGGCAGACGCACTTCATGCCGGGGAAGTTGGCCATGATGTTTTCCGGAGTGTGGGAATGGGTGGCACCCACGCTGGTGCCGCCGTTGGCCGGACCACGGATGACGATGGGGCAGTTGATCTTGCCGCCGCTCATGTAGCGCACCATCGCGCCGTTGTTCACGATCTGGTCCCACGCCACGGTGTAAAAGCTCCAGAACATCAGCTCCATCACGGGGCGTAAGCCGAGCATGCTTGCTCCGATGCCCATGCCGATGAACCCGGCTTCGCTGATGGGGGTGTCCACCAGGCGCTTGTCGCCCCATTTGTCCCAGAGACCCTGGGTGACTTTGTAGGCTCCGTTATACTGAGCGACTTCCTCGCCCATGACCACGACCATGGGGTCGCGGGCGATTTCTTCATCGAGGGCTTCACGGATGGCGTCGCGGTAGGTGATTCGGCGGGGCATGGCAGGTTTTGAGGGGGCAGTAAGTCGGGGCGAGGTGGGGCGGTGTCAAGCGAACGGCTTCATCGAGAAAAGACAAACTGTCAGCACCGATGAAAGCGAAAAAGAGCTGCCCACCCCCACTCAAAGCGAGAAAAGTGCCGATTTGCAGGCGATTTATTTAATAAATCTTAACTTTATTTAGAAATGATGTTGACGATCACCCGAAAGTTTAGTTGAACGGAGGTTGTTCAATCTACGCTCGTGTCACTTTCATTCGGTCCAATATCCTATGCTGGCCGCAAACTTGCTCAAAAAAGACGAGCGAAGTGTGAATTCGCGTATATACTCACTACCCCCTGCGTCTTAGCTCGGGGCAAGGACGTTGGTCCTTGTATCGTATTACCAACCTAGAACGCTCAAATATGGAACTCGACGGAGGCATTAAGATTTACCTGCGTGAGATCGGCAAGACTGACTTGCTGACTCCCGACCAGGAGGTCGAGCTTGCCGAACGCATCAAACGCGGCGACCCCGAAGCCCGTTCGCACATGATTCGTGCGAACCTGCGACTCGTGGTGAAGATCGCCCAGGATTACGCCAACTACGGTCTGCCACTTCTTGACCTCATTTCCGAAGGGAACATCGGCCTGATGAAGGCCGTGGAACGCTTCGACCCGAACAAGGGTGGCAAACTTTCAACCTACGCCGCCTGGTGGATCAAACAGTCCATCAAGCGCGCCCTCGCCAACCAGTCCAAGACCATCCGCCTTCCTGTCCACATGGTGGACAAGATCAGCAAGATGCGCCGTGTGGCCATGGCGATGTCCGAAGAACTCGGTCGTGAACCCACCGACGACGAACTCTCCGAAGAAATCGGCATTGATCGTGCCAAGCTCAGCCAGCTCAAGGTCGCCTCCATGCGCCCCGCTTCGCTCGATGCTCCGATCAGCGACGACGACAGCACCGAGTTCGGCGAAATCGTGGGCGATGAAAACGCCCAGACCCCCTTCGACCTGCTCTCGCATAAGAACATGCACAGCCAGCTCGATGGCCTGCTAACCGTTCTCGACGAACGCGAACGCAAGATCATCGACGCACGCTTCGGCCTTGCCGGTCAGAAGCCCCGCACGCTGGAAGAAGTCGGTCAGGAGTTCGGCGTCACGCGCGAGCGTATCCGTCAGTTGCAAAACATCGCGCTGCGCAAGCTCCGCCGTGCCCTGCAAAAGAAGGAAGACCCCATCCCCAAGGCCCTCCGCAACGCCGGCGGCAAAAAGAAGCGCAAAAAAGCCGCTTCTGCCGAAGCCGAGGACGAATAGGATTTCTCAAATCACGAAGCCGGAGTCGCAAGACTCCGGCTTTTTAAAGTAGCCCTGCTCCTGCGAAACAGGGAAGCGCTCCGCAAGGACAAGCCACATGGCGAACCCTTAGTTCTGGACGCAGCGGAACCCTCCTTTGTTGCACAGCAACAAGGCTACTTTCCTGCCACCGGCAAAAACTGCACCGCATCCGCGATCACCACCTTGTCGGGCTCAGTTCCCTCATTGGATACCCGCACCCAACCGACACGTCCTGCCTCAAACCGAAACCTGCCCAGCGTGCGGAACAGCCGCCCATGCTCCGGCTCCTGCTGCTGATTAATGATGAACTTCGCATCACCATCCGCATGATGAATAGTCACCGGCGTCTTCGTTGAACGCCGCACGTTATAGCAATGCGCCAGCCGCACCTCATACCAGCCCGCCTTTGGCAGCTTGGGCGTGAAGGTCACGGACTTGCTCCCCTTCCCCGCCTTCATGTCATGCAGGTACCCCAGCCCCACATACGGCGGCGTGTGCGTGGAGTACTGCCACTCGCCCACCAGCTCTGCATCCATCTCATCCACCACGATGCCCGGCAGCGCTGCCTTATCCGCCACAATGAACTTCACCATCTCCGGCCGGTCCACCTCGCCGGCTGAATGAATATTCGGAATGGCCTTGGTGTGGGGTTTGAGCACGTCAGCGGCCAGTGCTGTACCAAGGATTATCAGAATGGAAGACAACCGAAGATTCATGCGCGTTTCACTGGCAGCTTCAGTTCTTGAAATTTGCGGCGGATAAAATCCAAAGCCTCCGTGGGTATGCCATCGCGTGACAGTGTGAGGTAATTTCCCTGAACCAGGGCTAACAGGACGCAGTCGTGCTGTTCAATGAGGTCACGAAACACCGTCCACTTCAACTCGGTGGCCCCGAGATTGGACTGCGCCTGGAGCGTTTCGTCGTTCAACCGATAATGTACGGGAGCGTCCCCCTGCATTCGCTGCCAGGCAGCGATGCTGCGCCGCCATCGGATCTCGACGCCGAGATACAGCAGCAGCAGAAATCCGACCACCGTCATACCAGCGATGGAGACCACACCCCATGAGCCCGAGCGCCAATCCATCGCCGCTCCCGCAAGAATCAGCACCACGGCAAACAGCAGGCGTGGCCATCGACGAAACAGCCGCCGTCTCGCGACACGTCGAAGCAGTGCTTCAGTGACATAAACCTCGAATTCGATGGGCATGGTGTGGGTGACTTGGAAGGTGCTGGGTGAGTCGTCAAATCGGAAACTACTTCCCCGCCTTTTCACTCATCAAATACCCCAGCAGGTTGATAAACGTTTTCTCATCCAGTGTCTGCCCAAACACCGGCGGCATGAGCGACATGGGCGTCGTGACATCCTTGGCGAGATCGTTTTTTCCCACCCGCTGCTCCTGCCCGGCGGCATCGGCGAGGATCAAGACCTGACCTGCTTCGCCTTTGAGGAAGCCGCTCAGACTGGAGCCATCCTTCAATGTCAGCATGTGCAGATAAAAATGCGCATCCACATTGCGGTTCGGATCCAGGATGTCCTCGCTCAACCTCTCCGCTCCGCGCGCGCCGATGCCATCAAGCTGTGGACCGATCAAACCACCCGCGCCACGGATTTGATGACACACCGCGCAGTTCGTCGTGAACACCGTCTTCCCTGCCGCCACATCCGGCTTTGCCTTCGCAAACGCTGCCGCCCGTGTGGCGATCAATGCATCGAGCTGCTTCCGCTGCTCCGGTGAAACCGGCAGCGGTGGTGGAGCAGGCCGTGGCGGCAGATAGGCCACCAGTTTCTCACGCAGCACCGCCGGTGCCGTGTGCTGCAGCAGCATGGCGAGTGTTTTGAGCGCGCTGCGCGTGCTGTCTTCGTTTTGAAAGTCATTCACGCTGATCACCGCCGGCTCAATGCGCGTGACGCCCAGCCACGCATAAGACTTCCCATCATCACCATCGACGATCTCAAGTCGCACGGCTTTGCCAACGTGTTGAGCCAGATCCATTTCAAGCCGCTGGCATACATCGCTGCGCGGTGGAAACACACTCGCGAGCACGGCACCGCTCTGCGCATCCACCACCCGCACCAAGTTCTTCTCATGCGCTTCCGCCGTCGGTGGTCCGCGATGTCCGTTGACCCAAAGCACAAGCTTCGTCGACGCAGCAAACGATTTGGATTTCATCACCCCCGTGCGCTTCTCCTCATCCCCACCACCCTTGATCATGCTCTGCAGCACCTGCGCCTCCGCGCCATCCGCACACTTCCGCGTCTGCAATGACCATTTGGCATCACCCAGCGCAATCCAGGCAGGTGCCACCTGCTTGACAGCGGAATCAAGAAGCTGCACGGCAAGTTCCTGCGCCCATTGCAGCACCTCAGGATTTGCAGGAGCACCGCGCTCGCTCTGGCCATTGTAAATGGCTTGAACCAGATCGAGCTGGGACGAAGCAGGCTTGTCTCGGTACGCCTTGCGGCTTTCTTGCATCGCAGTTTGCAGCAGTCCAGCCTCCCCATAACGCGCAAGATGCTGAAGCACCTGGACCCGGCTCAGCGATGGCTTCTTTTCAAGCGTTTCCATCCTCCACAGCCACGCGCTGGCCTCGGTGTTCGGCACAGCAAGGACCACTTGAGCGGCCTCATACGAATCTGGCGGAAGCGCCTTAAAATTCGCTGGCACCAGCAAGAGTCTTCGCAATGCGACTTTGGCAGTGAGAAGTGACGTTTCATCACCTATTCTTTTCCTGATCAGCGAAACAACTTCTTCAACAGCCGCTGGATCTTCGGAGATACCCATCGCCTCGACACCTGCCTTCTTTCTTTCCGAAGATGCTCTGGATTCATGACGCGTGTTAGGATCCAGTTCGAACCTTTCGACCGTTATGTTGAAAGGCCCTCCGGTGAAGTCACCTTGCTCGCGAGTTTGGGCGAACAATCCAGGAATTCCAGGCATGCCTTTGAACGCACTCAAAATTTTGAACGCGTGAGTTTCACAGTAAGAATCAGATTCGATCAATTTTTGAAATTGCGTCCAGCTTGCCTTCCCAAGCCGTGCTGCAACCCACATTGAATGTACGAATCGGTCTAGCACCCGATCTGTGCCAGTAGGCTCCAGATTTTTGGCAACTTCATATGCCGTTTCTCCGCGCTCATAGACTGTTTGCGTCGCGAGGTAACGCCTTGTTAGATTTTTTGATTCCAACTGCGTGGCGAGATCTTTGTCTGACATGGTGTTTAGATTTGCTTCCGAAAGTGAAATGGGCTGCCCCACCTTCACCACCCGCCAAATCCTCCCCCGCTCCTTGTCACGTCCCGGATGATCCAGCGGCACCTCATAGTGCCCAATGATTTTGTTATAAAAATCCGCGATGTAGAGCGCGTTGTCAGGACCAAGCTGGAGATCGACGGGGCGGAACCACGGATCGTCGCTGGTGATGAAGTCGGGCTGTTCCTCGGCTTTGGGCGTGGAGCCGGTGAAGGTGACTTTGTCTTGGTTCACGCGGGAGGTGACGCAGTTGCCGACAAACATGTGGTCATCCCATTCCGGGCCCCAGACACCGCCGTCGAGGTAAACGATGCCGCAGATGCCGGTGGAGCCGTGGCTGTGCTCGCACATGACGGGGGCGAAGCCGAGGCCGTCATCGGGCTTGCCAAAGCTGGGATAGCACGCGCCTCGGATAAGCTGGTAAATGGGCGAGCTATGGCAGTCGGCGCTGTAGAGATTGCCGAAGCGATCCCAGCAGAGGCCGAAGGGATTGACCTGGCCGCTGGTCCATTTTTCGATGCGCGAACCATCGGGTTTGAAGCGAAACACGTTGCCGCTATGAAGATCGAGCGAGCTGCCATCCTTGGCCTTGAAGTGGCTCGTGTTATTGAAGCCATGGGTGGCATACACCCAACCATCGAGGCCGAGACGGTAGCTGCTGCACATGCCGTGCGTGTCTTTTTCATAACCGAGCGGGCCGAAGAGAATTTCGCGGTGGTCGGCTTTGTCATCGCCATCAGTATCGGCGAAGTACCAGATGTTCGGAATGCTCCAGGCGATGCAACCCGCCTTGTGCTCCGGCTTGTGCCAGGGGAGCACGCCGGTGGGGATGTTGAGGCCGTCGGCGAAGTCGTTTACTTTGTCGGCCTTGCCGTCGCCATCGGTGTCTGCGAGGATTTTGATCGCGTCGCGGCTGTCTTTGACGCGCGTGCCCTGCTCGTCAGACCAGCGGCTTTTGTCGGCGGAGTAGGGATACTCGACGGTCGATGAGACCCAGAGGCGGCCCCGTGCATCGAAGGCCATATTGATGGGCTTGTTGATCATCGGCTCGCTGGCAAAGAGCTGCACGGTGAAACCCGGTGGCACATGCAGCCCCGCGCGCTCCTGCTCCGGGGTCAGCGCATCCGTCTCGCGCACGAGACGCATCTTGTCCTCCGCCGCATGAAGGCTGGTGGCGAGGATGCACGGAATGAAGAGGCGACGAAGGAATGACATCCAGCCATTACAGCGCAGACCGCCTCCATCATTCAAGCTGCGTTTCGTGATTCAATGGAACACGTCCCATTGTCACAAGCGGTTTCCGTGATCTGCGCCCGCAGCGCGTCATCGCTGCGCAGGCGCAGCAGGTGTGAAAGGCCGATGCGGTTGCTGGAAATCCAGTGCACCACCCTTCGGGCGATTTGCTGCATCGACGGACTTGCGAGCTGCAGGGACCATTCGCGATACTCGCGCAACGCCCAAAGGCATGTCACCCATGCGCCCGCTCCCTGCCAAAGAGAGCCATCATCGCCCATAACGACGATTTCCTGATCAGCCCGCATGTTGGGCAGATCCGGGCAGCGGTGGACTGCCTGTGCCGAGTCATAAGGCAGAAACTCCAGCCGCACGTAAGCGGCCTGTTCGAGCATCCAGCGCCGGAAGCGTGAGCACAGGCCGCAGCGGGCATCGTAGAAAATGGTGAGGGTAGTCATGATATTTGGCTCCGGTTTGGTTTGTCCATTAATGATCTGGTCCATGCTGACAACGTCCCTGTGGCACAGGCTCCGAGAGCAAAGCGCAGCCCGTCCATATCCAAGGCCATACGAACGGCTTTGAGCATGCCTAGTGCTGCAATGCGTTCATGCGCATTGCACACAAAGATCAGCGCCATGAGGGCGAGCGGTGTGAGGAATCCGCAGAGAGCCGCTGTTGCAGGTCTTCTCAGTTTCGATGCCTCAGGAACGCTCACGTCCACGGGTATAAAGATCAAAAGCCACGCGCCCAGGATCACGATCAAGGAGCCGATGCCCACAGCGGCAATCTCGTACAGTGCCACGGGATATACCCGTTCGTTGTGCCAGAACTCTGGCACCCACCAGGCGATGTTGCACGCAACCCAGCCGCACAACATCGCGAGGAACGACAGCTTCAATTTACGCAGGAATGTTTTCACAGCGTGTCGAGGATGTCATGGGCTTTGCTGACGCGATGCATTGGCGGCACGGGCGGTGGCAGATTGGCCAGGGTAGCGCGGCGGCGCATGCGGGTGAAGACGTAGAGATTGAAGAAGTGCATGCCGCCCAGCATGAGCAGCACGATACCCATCTTGCCGCTGAGCAATTCAAAGACACCGCGAGCGCCGCTTATCTCCTCGGTGCTTTTCAGGTAGAGCGAGACGAAGCCGATGTTCATGAGGTAGAAGCCGACGACGAGCAGGTGATTGACGCTGTCGGCGAGGTCGGCATTCCCGTTGAAGCAATCGACGAGGAAGATGCGGCCGTTTTTGTGCAAAGTACGCGCCACCCAGACCGTCATGCCGACGGCGAGGATGAGGTAGAGGCTGTAGCTGATCACGGTTTCGTTCATATGTTTGTGTGGTTTAGGTTTGGTTTGAGGTGGAATTGTTAATTCTGAAATTTCAGACATTAGTGAAACATAAGGGTATGAAAAAATCATCCAAGGAGGCGCATGGCCCACTGCAGGGCGGAGGCGTGCTTCATGGAGATCACGGTGTCGGCGACTTTGACGCCGAAGCTGAGGAATTCGTCGAGGTCCTGCATCTGCTGGTGGAACTCTTTACCAGGCCCCACCGCTTCGTCCTTCGTCCGTGCAGCGCAGTCGCGCAGCAGATGAATGGCCGGCTCGATTTCACGGCGCTTTCGCTCCTTCGAGATAGTGATGAAAATCTTCCAGACATCCTTCTCAGCCTCGAAGTACTCCTTGCGGTCGCCCTTCTTGGTGATGATGCGCACGAGGTTCCAGCCGACGAGGTCCTTCAAATTGGTGTGGGCATTGCCACGGCTGATTTCGAGCCGGTCCATCACATCGTCCGTACACATCGGCTCCGGGGCTGTCATGAGCAGGGCGTGGATCTGGGCCATCGTGCGGGGGATACCCCACTGCGTGCCGAGCGAACCCCACTGGACCACGAATTCCTCGCGTGCCTTTTCCCATTCTGGTAGTTCCTTGCTCACACTTTCATTAAAAACTGAAAGTATCGAAAAGCAAGCGCTGTCTGCACTTTTCTTCGGATCACGGGCTCAGCCGCACCTTCACCCATACACCGTGCTCTTTGCGGTAGCGGATGCGGTCATGCAACCGGCTCACGCGGCCCTGCCAGAACTCGATCTCTCCCGGAAGCAACGTGTAGCCACCCCAGTGCGGCGGGCAGGGAACCTGACCCTCGGGGTATTGCGCCCTCAGTTCGGCATCCCGCTGCTCCAGCCATTCACGACTAGGGATCACCACACTCTGGGCCGAAGCCCAGGCACCGATCTGATGGCCGTAAGGACGGCTGGCGAAGTACTTCTCCGCATCTGCGTGATCCAGCTTGGAGATCGCTCCTTTGATGCACACCTGATGATGGCGGTCCGTCCAAAGGAAGCAGGCAGAAGCGCGGGCGTCTGCGGCGATCTCGTGGCCCTTCCTGCTCTCGTAGTTCGTATAAAAATGAAAGCCGCGCTCGTCGATGCCCTTGAGCAACACCGTGCGCACGGTCGGTGTGCCGTCGAGACCGTTGGTGGCCAGGCTCATCGCATTCGGCTCCGGCAGCTTTTGGGCGAGGGCGTCGTTGATCCAGTGCGTGAAGAGCTCCACGGGATCGGCCGGGGCGCTGTGTTCGTCGAGTTCGCCCTGGTCGTAGCTCACGCGCAGGTCGGGCAGGTTCGGTTTGTCAGTCGGGTTCATTCGGGTTACAAGAAACGCGTGCCGTGCGGCCTGCGCTACGTCAGCTTTGGCCTTTTGCACACTCTTTTGCTCCATGCCATCCTCCGTCACCGGCGTCATCCAAGATCTCGAACGCATCCTGCTCACTCCCGCGCAAATCAGCGCCAGGGTGGACTCCATGGCCGCGCGGCTGAATGCCGAACTCACAGGCAAAGTCGTCACCGTCGTGGCACTGATGGATGGCGCGTTGTTCTTCGTGGCCGATCTACTGCGTCGGCTGGAAATGCCCGTGCGGCTCTACACCCTGAGCGCCAGCAGCTATCAAGGCGGAACCACCACCACCGGTGAAGTCAAAGTGAACTGGCCCACCAACTTCGACCTGCGCGATCAGGATGTGCTCCTGCTCGATGACATCCTCGACACCGGCCTCACACTCAGCGCCATTTGCGAGCGCCTCCTCGCGCAGCAGCCCGCCTCCCTGCGCACCTGCGTCCTGCTCAGCAAGCGCCGCCAGCGACTGCGCGAGGTGCCACTGGATGACGCGGGCTTTGAAATCGACGACGAATTCGTCGTTGGCTACGGCATGGACTATCAGGGCCGCTTCCGCAACCTGCCCTGCATCGGCATCCTCAACCCCAACCCACCCGCATGAAGCTGCGCGTCCTCTTCTTCTCCGTCCTGCGCGACATCACCGGCACGGAAGAAATCACCCTCGAAGTGCCCGCCGGTGCCACCATGGGCGACTTGCTCGCTCAAATCGAATCCCGCTGGCCCAAACTGCGCGACTGGCAGAACAGCCTCCTTTTGGCCCTGGACCAAACCTACGTGAAACGCGATGAGCCGCTGCATGACGGCGGCGAAGTCGCCATCATGCCGCCGGTACAAGGTGGGTAGTGATAGCCCGCGAAGCACGGTGCCAGCACAGAGGCTTTACATTTATTATAATATTGATATTTTATATCAATTGTGTAATCTTGCAGGAACGCACTATGCTTCGCCTGCGCCATCTTTTAGCCCTCAGCCTGCTCATAGTTTCGCCAGCAGGTGCGGTGATCTATTATGACCAGGAGAGCACTTCGTACAACACCACCGCCCCCACAGGCGGACTGGCAAACTCGGGCTGGCAGTATGAGGGCTACTTCGGCAACTACCTCGGCACGATGATTTCGCCGAACCTGTTCATCACGGCGGCCCACATCGGTGTGGCGTCCAGCACGTTCAACTACGACACGAATTTCAGCGGCACGACCTCGGTTTCCTACAACATCGACACCAGTTTCAACAGCGGCGCGGGTTACTACAACATCCCCGGCACGGACCTGGATATTTTCAAAGTCACCGGCGGCACCTTCTCGACTTATGCGCCGCTTTACACCGGTGCCTCGACGACACTGGCGTTTGAGGACATTGGGCGCGGCACCCAGCAGGGAGCGGCTGTCACCAGTTCAGGCGGGCTCATCACCCATGGCTGGCTCTGGGGGACGCAGGATGGCGTGGCTCGCTGGGGTCAGAACACTTTTACCGGATCGGTCAATGGATCGACCCTGGGACTTTCCGGAACCCTGCTCTCCGCGAGTTTCAGCAGCTCCAACAACGTGACGCTATCCTTGGGAGACTCCGGCGGCGCGGCGTTTGTGGACAACGGCGGCGTCTGGCAGCTTGCCGGGATCAACTACGCCGTGCAGAGCGGACCTTTCTCTGCCAGCCCGACGGGGTCGAATCCGTTTACCGCGTCCCTTTACAACATGACTGGCTATTACCAGCAAGCCTCAAACGGCACCTGGATCCCTGTGACCGGAGCTTCATCGTTCTACCTGTCAGACATCAGCGCCGACGCATCCGCTATCCAATCCGCCATCGCCGCCAACCCCGTCCCTGAACCGGGGGGCGCTCTCCTCATGGCCGTAGCGGCCCTGGCTGCTGCGGTGCGCCGACGCCGCACTTAGTCCGACTCTTACGCCAGCAAATCCTTCACCACATGCCCATGGATGTCGGTGAGTCGGTAATCACGGCCCTGGAAGCGGTAGGTGAGGCGCTCGTGATCGAAGCCGAGTAGGTGCATCACGGTGGCCTGGAAGTCATGCACATGGACTTTGTTTTCAGCGACGCTGAACCCGAGCTCGTCCGTGCTGCCGTATTCAAAGCCGCCCTTCACGCCGCCGCCAGCCATGAAAAGTGAGTAGCAGTCGGGGTAGTGATCGCGACCGAGCACCTTGCTAGCGGCCGTGCGGCCTTCGCGAAAGGGCGTGCGGCCAAATTCACCACCCCAGATGACGAGGGTGTCGTCCAGCAGGCCGCGCTGCCGGAGATCTTTGATCAGCGCGGCCACCGGCTTGTCGGTCGCGGCCATTTTGGCGGTGAGACCGGTGGTGATGCCGCTGCCTTCGCTGGTGCCATGGAAGTCCCAGCCCCAGTCGAAAAGATTCACAAAGCGCACGCCTTTTTCAATGAGACGCCGTGCAAGCAGGCAGTTGTTGGCAAAGCTCGCCTCCCCGGGCTTCGCGCCGTAGGCTTCAAGCACATGCTGCGGCTCCTTGGAGATGTCCATGACCTCGGGCACGCTGGTCTGCATGCGAAAGGCCAGCTCATACTGGGCGATGCGCGTGACAGTCTCGGGATGGCCAAATTCGGCGACTTGCTGCTGATTGAGATCCTGCAGGGCATCCAGCGTCTTGCGGCGCATGGCGCGGTTCATGCCGGCAGGGTCACTCACAAAGAGAACGGGATCGCCCTTGCTGCGGCACTGCACGCCCTGATACACACTGGGGATGAAGCCGCTGCCCCAACAGCCCTGGCCGCCGCTCGGCTGTGTGCCACTGGAAATGAGCGCGACAAACCCCGGCAAATCCTGATTCTCCGTGCCGAGACCATACGTGGCCCATGAACCCATCGATGGCCGACCCTGCCGTGCATGACCGGTGAAGAGCAACAGCTCCGCCGGCGCGTGATTGAACTGATCCGTGTTCATCGAGCGGATCATGCACATCTCATCAGCGATAGTGTGGAAGTTCGGGCAGGCATCGCTCATCGTGATCCCGCCTTTGCCGTAACGCGCAAAGGTGCGCGGCGTGCCCATGAGCTTGGGCACCCCGGTGGTGAAGGCAAAGCGCCGGCCTTTGAGAATCGAGTCCGGACAGTCCTGCCCGCTGCGCTTCACGAGTTCCGGTTTGTAATCAAACAGATCGAGATGCGGCGGCGCTCCCGACATGTGCAGGTAGATCACGCGCTTGGCCTTCGGCGCAAACTGCGACTTCTTCGGCGCGAGCGGATTGTCCGACGGCGCACTGGCTCCCGCCTTCTGCTTCAGCGCATGCATGGCGATGGCCCCGAGGCTGAACTGCCCCGCGTTGCCGAGAAACTGTCGGCGCGTCTTGAGCTGAAGGGTGTCGTGTGTGATGGGGTTCATGGGGAGTTGGGTTTTGAGGTCACAAATTGTGACTTCAAGTTTGCAGAGTGTTCAGGGGTGAAAACCGATCTGTTTGCGCGCAGGTGCGGGCGGTGGAGTGAGAAGCGGCAGCAACTTCTTGTAAATGTCACGCAGCGACGCGTCGTGGATGAGCAGTGTGTTATCGATCTCGGCCAGACGTTTGAGGATCGTGGCATTGGCGGCGATCTGCTCACGAATTTCAACGAAAGCGCGGATGACATAGACGCTCATCGAGATGGCGCGATCACTGTTCAATACCGATGCCGCCATGAGGGCACCATGTTCGGTGAATACGAGGGCTGGCTTGCGACGGCCTCCGCGACCCTCAGTTTTTGATATCGCATTTTGCGATATCAAAAGCAGCATCTCTTCAGGTGTGAGCAGAAACATGAAATCTTCGGGAAATCGTTTCAAATTACGTTTCACTGCTTCATTAAACCGGCCAGTGCTGACGCCATAAAGCGCCGCCAAATCAGAATCGAGCACCACGCGCTGACTGCGCACGGTGTGGATAGGAACATCGATGGACTTTTTGGTCGCCATGCTTCGATTGAATCACCTCCGCATCAAAAACTCATCCAAATTCATCACCACATTGGCGATGGTCGTCCACGCCGCGAGTTCGGCAATGTCAGCGTCTTTGGGTGCGGGACCAAGGGGATCAGTCGCCATCTTGGTGGCATCCGCTGGGTCTGCGCGATAGGTCGTGAGCGTTTCATCGTAGAGTCGGCTCAAAGACGTCAGCTCATGCGCACTCGGGGCACGTGAGAGGCAAAGTCTGAAGAGAAGGGAGAGGCGCTCGGGCGTTGCTTTGGCTTCAGCGACGAGGCGGCGGGCCATGGCCTGATTCGTTTCGATGAAGACGGGATCATTGAGCGTCACAAAAGCCTGCAGCGGCGTGTTGGTGCGGCTGCGGCGGATCATGCAGACTTCGCGGTTGCCGGCGTCGAAGGTGGTGAAGCTGGCGTAGGGGCTGTTGCGGCGGACTTCGGTGTAGAGACTGCGGCGGTGCTTGTCCTCGCCGGGGCTGATGGTCCAGTCGTTACTGCGGCCAAAGGCGGTGGAAAGGCCAAGATTGGGCGTCAGAGGACGCACGGGTGGGCCATACATTTTGGCGCTGAGCAGGCCGCTGACAGCGAGCGCTTGATCCCGCAGCAGCTCGCCGGTAGGGCGGAAGCGCGGACCGCGCGCGAGGAGGCGGTTGTCGGGATCGCGCTCATTGAGTTCCAGGGTGGTCTTGGAAGTCTGCTGATAAGCTTGGGTGGTGAGCAGCAGTTTGAGCATGTGCTTGATGTCCCAGCCAATGTCCATCAACTCCGCAGCCAGCCAGTCGAGCAGTTCGGGATGCACCGGCAGATCACCCTGACTGCCAAACTCCTCGCTGCTGCGCACGATGCCGGTACCGAAGATGCTTTCCCATAGGCGGTTCACGGTCACTCGTGCGGTGAGCGGATTATCGCGACTGACCAGCCACTTGGCCATGGTGAGGCGATTGCGCGGCGCATTTGCGGGCAGCGGATTAAAGGTAGCAGGCGTGCCCTCGCTAACCTCATCTCCCAGCGCCTGCCAGTTGCCACGCAGTTGGATCTTCGTCACGCGGCGCTGCTTCGGATCAAGATCACGCATGATCGGCACGGTGACTGGCTTGAGTGCAGCGAGTTCTTTGCTAGCGGCGGCGAGGCGGGTGCGCTCCGTGGCGGATGCTTTGGACACATTGCGCACGAAGTAATCCACCACCGTCTGCTGTTGGGTGGGTGTGCGTTTGTCCTTCGCCTGAGCAAGTGCGGCGACGACATACTGCGGCACCTGGGTGACCTGCTGCACCCGGGCGTCACCCGTGTAGCTGAGGCGAAAGCTGCCCAGCGTGTGCTGCTTGTGCTCGCTGTTTTGCGCGAGCGTGATACGCAGCTGGGCACCAGCGGGAATCACTACCGGCGATGCGGCCAGCAGAGTAAGCGTGTGCGGCTTGTCGGCAGCGCCAGAGACAGCCCAGCCCTGTTGTTTTTTATCTTTCGGCTTCAAGACGGACGCGGCGGTAAAGCCATCCTGTTCGAAATCAGCCAGGGCCGTGGTGAAGCTCACGGCCACCGGGCCACTGATGGCAAAGGCTTTGTCTTTCTGCGGCGCAGGCGTGGCGTCGCTCTTCCACACGGTCTGGCGTTTGTCATCGAGCAAGACGACGCGGAAGCCATCCAGGCGCGTGCCCGCGCCACCGTCCGTGCGGTTCCATACGACGACGCGGTCCACAGGTTTGGCCGCTTTCAGATCGACTTCCCACCATGGATCGTTGTCAGTGCCCGCAGTGTGAGAGACGCTGCTTTTCGCGTAATTGCCTTCGGTGTTGCCATCGTTGGCGCGTTTGGCAGCGGCGTCCGTGTACTGGCTGCTTTGCGTGGCTAAACCAGCGGGTGCTATGTTTTCGCTGCCATTAAAAACCTGCACTTCAGCCAGTTGCAGCATCTTTTTCTCCCCCGGCAGTTCGATGCGCACATAGCGCGCCTGCGGTGCCTGCTTGGCATCTGGCGGCACGACTTCCGCTTTCACATCGGTGATGACGAAGTTGCCGAAGCCAGCGGCGGGAATCGTTTCGATCCGCAGCGCGCTGAGTTTGTCGCCTGTCGCGGGCAGCTCGACGGTGTAGCTGTCCGTGTCGTTGTTTTTGGGAATCGAAACGGTGCCGCCCTCAGCGATGACTGCATTTTGTTTCGACTGCGTGGTCACCTTCGTAGGCTGCGGTGTCTGCCAGCCGAGATCACGGGCAAAGCCTTGGTCCCAGGCTTCGAGTCCCGCGAGCCACGCCGGGGCTGGGGCTTTGAACTTCTGCTCCAACGTCTTGATCTCCATTTTGAGGTTCGCGCGCTGCTGCGTCAGTTCCGGGGTGTCAAAGCTGTGCAGCGGTACTTCGTCTTTTTTGTCGCTGTCGGCGCTTTGATTGAGGAAGGCGTAGAACTGGTAGTACTCGCTAGTCGTGATGGGATCATACTTGTGCGTGTGGCACTGGGCGCAGGCCATCGTGGTGCCCATCCAGACGGCGAAGGTGGTGTTCACGCGGTCGATGATGGCGGCGTTGCGGAATTCCTCATCGTCGGTCCCGCCTTCGTTCTGCGTCATCGTGTTGCGATGGAATGCGGTGGCGATGAGCTGATCATCCGTCGGCTTGGGCAGCAGGTCGCCTGCGTTTTGCTCGATGGTGAACTGATCAAACGGCATGTTCGAATTCAGCGCGCGCACCACCCAGTCGCGGTAGGCCCAGATCTCGCGTGGCTGATCGCTCGGGTAGCCGGAGCTGTCCGCATAGCGTGCGAGATCCAGCCACTGCCGTGCCCAATGCTCCCCGTAGGCAGGACTGGCTAAGTAATGCTCTATCACTTTGTCATACGGCTGCTTGGCCAGCGCATCGAGTTCTGCGAGAGTCGGTGGCAGACCCGTCAGATCCAGAGCCACACGGCGGATCAGCGTGGCGGTGTCGGCCTGGGGGGAGTATTTGAGACCTTCCTGTTTCAGGCGTTGCAGGAGGAAAGCGTCCACCGGTTGTTTGGCTCCAGCTGGGATCGCCGGTTTCACCACCTTTTCATAGCTCCAGTGTTTTCCCCAGGTCGCACCCTGTTTGATCCATTCGGTCAGCAGTGCGATCTGTGCGGGAGAGATCGTCTTGTGCTGTTTCGGCGGCGGCATGACCTCATCGGCATCATGGCTGAGTATGCGCTGTAGTAGGGCGCTTTGTTCTGGCTTGCCGGGCACCACAGCGATGCTGCCATCATGATTCTTTTTGGCGCTGGTTTCGTCATCGAGGCGCAGACCCGCCTCGCGCTTTTTTTCATCCGGGCCGTGGCAGAAAAAACAGTTCTCACTCAAGATGGGCCGGATCTCCCTGGAGAAATGAATGGGACGCGGTGCTGGCTCTGCGACAGCGGAGGCAGCGAGTGGAAGAGTGATGAGGAGGAGACGAATCACGCTCTGTCATACGTCGCACAAAAGCCGTTCTTGATCTAGAGCGGCATTCTCCATGATCTGAAGCGGCTGGAGAGCTGCCCGCTCTATCATTAACTTCCGCTGCCAACCTGATTGTACACCAGTTCGCTGTCACTCAGGGTCAGGTAATTCATCGCGCCGGTGATGTCCGCGTCCGTTAAACCTGGGATAATGAAAGTGCGTCCACTGAAGGCACCCGTGGTTGGAGCAACCCCATTCCGCAGGTTGACTATGGTAGCTCGTTCGTCACCGGGCACGATGAAGTCGGCACCCGCAGCACTGGCCGTCGATGCCACACCCGCTATTTCTTGCGCATTGCGCCGGTTCTTCTGAAACTCCGCAGAATCATTTATTCCCCCAAAAACCATCTGTGCCATGCTCGCAAAGAGGCTTATAATCGCGATCGCGATCATCAGTTCAAACAAGCTAAACCCCGAGGCGGACGGGCTTGCTTTTTTGAACTTTGGCGGCGTTAGCGTCATGGTTGTGTTATAAATAATATCTTAATTACAGTATTTTTCAAACTTTTTCTCGGGATGCCCGCCCGAGCCCCCGTGTCAGGCCTCCAGCTTTACCTAGATCCGCCGTAGGATGTCCCGCCACAGCCCTACTGGCCGCAAACCCCGCCTTTACCTTCGCCTTCCTCCCGCTACCATCCGCGCTCCCTTTTCCCCAGCCGCCCATGTCCGCCGTCCCCACCGCCGCCCAGATCCGCCAGAGCTTCCTCGACTTCTTCAAGGAGAAGCAGCACACCATCGTCCCCAGTGACAACGTCGGCTACACCAGCCGCGACGGCGCACGCATTTTCACCAATGCCGGCATGAACCAGTTTGTGCCCATCTTCCTCGGCGAGCGCAGCGCGGACGTGGACACCTGGCCCGGCGTTCTTCACAAAGGCCTCCCCACCCGTGCGGCGGACACGCAAAAGTGCATCCGCGCCGGTGGCAAGCACAACGACCTCGAAGACGTGGGCCTGGACACCTACCACCACACCCTCTTTGAAATGCTCGGCAACTGGTCCTTCGGCGATTATTTCAAAAAAGAAGCCATCTCCTGGGCCTGGGAGCTCGTGATCGAGCGCTGGAAGTTCCCCCCGACACGCGTCTTCGCCACCATCTACCAGCCCGGCCAAGGCGACCCCGCTGAGCGCGACCAGGAAGCCTGGGACATCTGGGCCGAGAAGTTCCGCAGCATCGGCCTCGATCCCGACATCCACATCGTCAACGGCAACAAGAAGGACAACTTCTGGATGATGGGCGACACCGGCCCCTGCGGCCCCTGCACCGAGATCCACATCGACCTCACCCCCGGCGCTCCGAACCTCGACGAAGACCGCCAGCGCGCCGGTGCCAAGCTGGTGAACGGCAGCGACGCCAGTTGCATCGAGATCTGGAACAACGTCTTCATTCAGTACAACGCCAATCCCGATGGCTCCTTCGTCCCGCTCCCCGCACAGCACGTGGACACCGGCATGGGCTTCGAGCGCGTGTGCTCCATCATCCAGGGCACCAAGAACTTCACCGACTTCGAGACCGCCAAGATCAGCAACTACGACACCGACGTCTTCAAGCCCATCTTCGACGAGCTCACCAAGCTCTCCGGCAAAACCTACGCCAGCACCCTGCCCAAGGCCAACGAGCAGGGCCACGTCGTCCCTGTGACCGACCAGGAAAAAATCGACGTCGCTTTCCGCGTCATCGCCGACCACCTGCGCACCCTCAGCTTCGCCATCGCTGACGGCATCCAGCCCGGCAACTCCGACCGCAACTACACCCTCCGCCGCATCCTGCGCCGCGCCGTGAAGTATGGCCGCACGCTGGAGTTTAAAGAGCCGTTCTTCTTCAAGCTCGTCGATGTCCTCGCCACCCAGATGGGCGATGTGTTCCCGGAATTGCGGACGAAGAAGGAGCAGATCAAGAGCGTGCTGAAGCTGGAAGAGGAAAGCTTCAACCGCACTTTGGACAAGGGGTTATTGCTCTTCGATGTATTTGCCGAATACATCGTTCTTCGCGAAGAACTTATTCCCCAAATTGCTCGAGTTGGTGAGGAGATCATAACTCAAATCAATGAATGGAATGCCTCAAAAACGACAAGCGAGTTCGGCCTTATTCAATCGAAAGCACAAGAACTCAACGCTGCCGCCTTCGAGTTGCATATGCGTTACAGGCAAGTGCAATTTGCCGAAGATGTCAAAGCAGCGGATGCTGCACTAGATATATCGAATAAAGTTCAAAGCGTGAATGTTCTCGAGATCGAGACTTGGAAGGAACACGTCGGCAAGTTTTTCACATCATTTTTTGCCACTTTCAAGACAAGCATTGCCGCAGCTAAAGCACGTCCCTCCGTAATCGCTGGCGAATTTGCGTTCAAACTTTACGATGAACAAGGCTTCCCACTCGACCTCACCGAACTCATGGCCCGCGAACGCGGCCTGACCGTGGACACCGCAGGCTTCAACAAGCTCATGGAAGAGCAGAAGGAACGCGCCCGCGAAGCCGGCAAGAAAAACAAACAAGTCGTCTCCGTCTCCGAAATCGAAACCAAAGCCCCCACCAAGTTCATCGGCTACGACGCCCTCGAAGCCGACGTGCGCGTGCTTGAAGTCGTCGAGATGAAGGACAAGACCGCCGTCGTGCTCGACGTCTCCACCTGCTACGCCGAAATGGGCGGCCAGATCGGCGATGCCGGCCAGCTCATCCTCGGTGCCAACACCTACCCGATCAGCTCCACCACCAAGGTCGGCAACACCTGGCTGCACTTCATCGAAGGCGATGAAGCCCCCGCCGTCGATGCCACCGTGAAACTCATCGTCGATGCCCCGCGTCGTCATGCCATCGAGCGCCACCACACCGTCACGCACATCCTCCACTGGGCATTGCATGAAGTCGTGAGCAAAGACGCCACCCAAAAAGGCTCCAACGTCACCCCGGACAAACTCACCTTCGACTTCAACAGCGCCGCCCTCACCGCGCAGCAAATCAACGACATCGAGCGTCTCGTGAACGAGCGCATCGTCGCCAACGAACCCGTCTCATGGACCGAAGTCCCCTACGTTGAAGCCAAGGCCAACAACGGCATCATGGCACTCTTTGGCGAGAAGTATGGCGACCTCGTCCGCGTCGTCCAAATCGGCGGCCAGCGCAACAAGCTCGACGGCTGGAGCATGGAACTCTGCGGCGGCACCCACACCCGCAGCACCGGCGAGATCGGCCTCTTCCGCCTCGTGAGCGAAAGCGCCGTGGCCTCCGGCGTCCGCCGTATCGAAGCCATCGCCGGCCTCGAAGCCTACAACGCCGCCCGCGCCGATGCCGAATTGTTAAAGCTCCTCGCCGGCAAAGTCAGCGCCCAAGGTGCTGCCGATCTGGAGAAGAAGCTCGATCAAATCCTCACTCAGCAAAAGGAACTCGAAAAAGCCCTCAAAGCCGCGCAGCAGCGCGAGGCCGCCTTGAAGGCCAAAGACCTCATCGCCAAAGCCATCATCAACAACAGCATCATCGTCAACCTCGGTGACGTGGATGCCGACTACGCCGTCGGCGTGGCCGAAGCCCTGAAGGGTACTTTTGACGGCATCGTCGTCCTCGCCGCAACGGGTGGTGGCAGCGTCGCCCTCATCGCCAGCGTCGCCAAAGAGCACCAGGGCAAAGTCCAGGCCGGCAAGATCATCCAATCCATCGCCCCCATCGTCGGCGGCAAAGGCGGCGGCAAACCCGACTTCGCTCGCGGCGGTGGCAAAGACGTGGCCAAAGCCGACGCCGCCCTCGCGGAAGCGCGGAAGCTGATTGGGGCATAAGCCCCCGCCTGCCCAGCGCATGTACGTAGTTCGGGCTTCAGCCCGTTCTGAGTTCATAGGTCCGCCCATCATTCCGGACGGCCTGAAGGCCGAACTACGTACCCTGAGCCTTGACGGCTCGCAATCCGGAGAGCTATCCTGCCCACATGTACGCCTGGCGTCGAATGGCACCTGAACAACGTGAGCATGTCCTGCAATGGCGCAAACTTCGCAGCCGCCCTGGCATACACCACCTCACCCCTTGGGTGGCGCAGGTGAGTTTCATCTCTCAGCCGCCTGCTATGAACATGCTCC
>TBL_comb48_EPIDRAFT_1000339_pt1 | contig 37123 bp, 41 predicted proteins | sample TroBogEpilimnion_37_FD_10681 | JGI IMG/M metagenome (IMG submission 10681) | reverse complement strand
ACAATAAGTTATTAAATTAGCATTGTTTTCTTCTTTTGAAAGTGGACTTCTCACCTGGCGCAGGGGTGGACTAGTATGCTTGGCGCAGTTCCTTTTTTAGTGGCCTAAAATACCTGGCGCACAACATGATACTAGTAAGGCAGAATTGGAAAGCGCAGAAAAGGAATTATTAAAAATAGAATCAGAATTAATATCAAGATTAGAATCAGCAAAAACTGCTTTCTCTAAAGGTCCTGAATACTTGAAACTAGAAGATCAACTTAAGAAACTTGATACACAAAAAGGAGAACTCGAGACACGAAAACAAGAACTCGAGACACGAAAACAAGAACCCAAGACACAAAAACAAGAACTGGATATACAACAACGAGAACTGGATATACAACAACGAGAACTTTATAGTAAAATGTATGAAAGAGTTCTTAGTACCAGAGAAAAACTCAACGAACTGGAAAGAAAGCGTGTCGAGAAAGAGTACAAGCTAGAGATTGAGAATTTTAAGCTGGAATTAGGAAAAAAATTAAAATCCCAAAAAATTTTATCGGGAGAACTTAGCTTAGCGACAACCGAAGAAGAAAGAGAAGCAGTAGAAAAAGTACAAAAAAATATTGAGAAAAGAATAGAATATCTTCAGGGGCAAATAAATCACTGTGAGAAAATGATAAAATTCAATTCCGGCTTCTCCCAAGAGCCGTCTAGCAACTCATCTTCTTCATCAGATTCCTCTAGTAGCCTATCTTTGTCTTATTCATCCAGCAGCTCTAGTTCTTCTGACAGTACTACTTCAGAAACAAGTCCATCTTCTTCATCTGCATCTCCTATGGACCTAATTTCATTGGCATCACCTGTCAGCTCCAGTTATACCGGTAGTAATCTTTCAGAAGAAGTTCCTACCGCAGGGGACTCAGCTCAAGAAGGAAGTGATTCATAGATTCTACACGAAAAAAACTATAGAAGTATTGGTTAAAAATAAAATCATATATTTTTAGCCTCTATCATCATCAATCCAGGAATTCAGTTAAAATTTGTTTTCCTGGATTTTTTTATTCTGCATTTGCTGCTTAATTCAAAAACTATCATTTATCTCTGCTGAATTTGTGCTGCTAAATTACATACTCTACACACCTGTAATATGCCTTTAGCATAATAATAAGTTCATACCAGAGATAAATTAGAAAATGTTAAGCTTTAGTCCGGTATTATCAAAATAAAGTAGAGACTTGGGCATTTGATAGATTCTGTTATACCATGACTTGTTTGTATAGCTTATATTAAGCTGGTCAAAATTTGCTTATAATTTCCTCTAGCAGAAAAAAATGTTTAGATTACAATTAATTGGTACTTAGTAATTTGATTATTAGCCTCTTCCCTCTAGTTAGAGGGTTTATTCCATTATTTCCGGTATCAAGTACTAATTAAAATAGAATATATATGGTGGAGATGAAGGGAATCGAACCCCCGACATTCTGCTTGCAAAGCAGACGCTCTACCAACTGAGCTACATCCCCTAATTTCGGAATTTGATATTGTTACTTCTTAAATCAGATAACTTATATACTGCCCCTGCCTTATAGTCAATAAATTTTTATATAAGTTAACTTCTTATTTTAATATATTCCAGTAACAATTAAAACCATTACCTATTTTTCTTTAAACCCCTTAAACATCGCATCAATAACAGGATCGAGTAAGTATTTTAATAAAGTTCTAGTACCGGTTACAATTTGCACTTCAGCTTGCATACCAGGATGTAATTCTATCTTCCTCGTACGGGCTACTTCGTTAAATTCATCCATATTTAGCTCAATACGTGCCAAATAATACCCCCCTGCATACCGATTATCCATTTGATGCCTCTGATCAATAACTATATCAGGAGAAAGGGATACAACTGTACCAGTAAATAAAGGCGTAGTTCTGGATTTAAAAGCACTAAAACGTATTTTAGACTTAAGCCCTACCCTAATTGAATCAATATTTTTAGGTTCTATTTTTGCTTCAATAATTAAATGATCGCCACTTGGAGAAATATCCATAATAGTTTGTCCGCCAGGAATCACACTACCAACAGTATGATAATTGATATTATTGACCACACCATCTACTGGGGATTTTAGCACAGCACGTTCTAGCATATCACTAAGAGCATAAAATCTCTCTTTCTTATCTGATACATTAATCTGTACATCCTTTAATTCACTCAAAGTGTGAGCTACAAATTTGCTATCTAAATTAAGGAACTCAATTTCGGTTCTTGTAATTTCTTGTTCTGATCTGGCAATTTCACTATCAGCCATAGCAATTTCACTGAGCGCAGAAGCTTCTTTTGCTTCCAACTCAAGTAAAGCCGCCTTCTGGGCGAAGCCTTTATCACTCAATTTTTTTGTTGCTCCTACCCGGTCTTTTATAAACTCCAGTGTTTTTATCAAGGAAACTTTTTTTGCTTCTAAGCCTTCAATTTGTTTTTGGGATTGTTTAATTTTTTGCTTTAAAGAATCTTGTTCAGCTCTCTTAAGATCTTTCTGAGAATTGAATAAATTATTTTGCGTTTCAATAATTTTTGCTACTTCTGGAATTGCTTTATCTTTGGTTAAAAATTCAGGATATTCTATAATATCTTGGTCATTAATCTCTGCAAGTAATCTAGTTTCAAATCCTAAGAAACTTCGGTATTGATGTAATACAATTTCATATTCAGATTTGATTTTAGTTGAATCAAACTCTAGCAGCGGATCTCCTTCTTTTACATGATCTCCTACCTTCACATAAATAGCTTTTATTATCCCCCCTTCTTGATGATTTAAGCTTTTACGTTGAGTATTACTAATAACTGTTCCAGAAGCAACAGCAGCACTATCAAGAGGAGAGATTGCAGACCATATTAAGCCAAAAACTACAAAAATAATTGTTACGTAAGTTCCAAACATAATAGGTGACTTAGCACTCTCAATCACATCATTTGAATTAGCAGTCTGGCGATTAATAATAAAATTAGTAAATTGATCAATAAACCTTACGCCAGATTGCATAGATTGAAGAATCCCTACAAAAACATTTTTTAGAGATAATTTTCGCTTTTTTTCAGATGGCGCTAATGCTCCTGCTCCCATTGCACCCGGAGGCAACATGCCATTTTTAGCCATTAATTGCTGAAGCTGTTTAAGCTTCTCCGGGTCTATTTTATTATTATCTGACATAACCTAAAATATATTTATTACTGTTCATTAATATGAATCATACCATTTTGAAGCATTTTTATCCGCCCTTGAACTTCTTCTTTTGAGCCAAAACTTGCTACAGCTCCATCTTGTAAAACCATTATCTTATCTACTTCTGACAATACAGACGGCCGGTGTGAAATAACAATGACGCCTATTCCTTTCTTTTTTGCTTCTCTGAGTGCCGTTGAAAGAGCAAGTTCTCCAGCCTCATCCAAATTAGCATTAGGTTCATCGAGGACCACAAGCTTCGGATTACCATAAAAAGCCCTGGCTAACCCTATCCTTTGCCGCTGGCCTCCAGATAGATTTGAACCGGCATTACCTATATCTGTATCATACCCGTCCGGAAAGCGTAGTATTATTTCATGAGCACCACACATTTTTGCCGTCTCAATTACTTTCTCCGGTGATACTTCTTCTGCCATCCTTGCTATATTTTCTTTGATCGTACCGCTAAAAAGCTCAATCCCTTGGGGCAAATAACCGACATGTTCGCCAAAATTTTGCCTATTCCAAGTGTATACATCCCCTCCGTCAAGTCTTACTGAACCCGTAGAAGCTTTCCAAACACCTACAATTATTTTTGCAAGAGTAGACTTGCCGGCAGCACTAGCACCAATAATAGCTAATATCTCACCAGGTTGCAGAGAAAAAGACACTCCTTTTAAAATATACCTTGGTACTAAAGACTGAGGAGTTCCAGGCTTAGTCGGTATAACATAAAAAATATTTTCTACTGTCAAATGACCTTCCACCTGTGGTATCGGCATGGCCTGGTCTCTTTCTTGATAGTTATTAAAAGATTCGTTAATTGTTTTATAAGACTTGATAGCACTACTAATGGTTTTCCACATAACAATAGAGTTATCAAAAGGGGCTAAAGCTTTACCTACTATAATAGAACTGGCAATCATACCACCGGTAGTCATATCTTGACCACCCGTTTTCACCACAACATAAGCACCAGTACCAGTAACAGCCATCGTCATAATATTTCGAATAAATCTAGAAAAATTAGAGATTATACCGTTTCTATAACTAGCTACAGATTGCTTGGCAAGGGATGCTTCATTAAATTTTGCCCAATTCTTGGTAACATTTTTAATCATACCCATTGCCTCTACCGCTTCAGCATTTCTATTTGCAACATCGGCCTGGGTCATACCTTTAATTGAAAATTCAGTAGCTTCGCCAAGGGTTTTATTGGTAGCTACCGCATTAAAAAATGCAAAGGCAACAATAATTACTGCTCCTGCAATTGTAATCCATCCAATATATGGGTGTATTAAGAAAATTATTACAATATATACTATACTCCAAGGGGCATCAAAAACAGTATTAATCCCTGTACTGGTTAGAAAAGTCTTTAATGTCTGAAAGTCCCGGAGCAGTTGGCTGGAAGCCGGATTAACTTTAGTAGCTGATGCAGAAATTGAGTGGCTAAAAATAATTGGAGATAACGTATTATCAAGCCATTCTCCAACTTTTATTAAAGTAAAAGACCGAGCTATCTGTAAGAGGCCATGCACAAAATATATCGATCCAATAATCAAAGAGAGCAATAATAAAGTATCTAAATTACCGCTTCCTATAACTCTGTCTAGTACTTGTAAAGAATATAAAGGAGTCACTAACATTAACAAGTTGATTATAAAAGCAAACACAAACGTAATTTTAAAAGCTGCCTCACATTTATCTAAAGCAATTTTCAGTGGATTATCCTTTTTCTTGGCCTCTTTCTGATTCATAATATTAATGACCATATTTTTAGATGGGTATTATACATAATTTATTAAATATTAGCTAGTTTTTATTAATACTTTTCCCTTATAATACTTAATAAATTTTACAAATTCCTTTTGTTTTAATCTTGTCAAAATTTCTGTATTTTCTGAAAGGCAAAGAACAACAAAGGCAAAATTCATATAAGGAATAAAATTGCTTCCGGTGGAGAATTTCACATGCAATTTACAATCTTCATTAAAAAGTATTCTTTTTGATAAGGATTTAGAGCTTAAATTGCTCATTTGTAATAGGTTGTTATATTCTAATATTAATGGATAATTAGCGAGAAAATTATCCAGAAACATTTGCCCATCGTTATTATTGCATACCAAAATCAACTTAAGGTTTTGTTCTTTGTCTTTATTAAAAAGCACCCTGTAGCCATAGTCCGCGGCTATATTATTTATAACAAATCTTGTAAGGATAAAATTATCAGCCAAATCTATAATATTCTGCCCCTTAAATCCTATTATACATTCACCTTTTTTATTTCCAGGCATATGGATAGTGGTTTTAATATCAATTTTTTCTAGGGTTTCAAGAATATCACTACGTAAGTTGCTATAGCAATCAAATGGATCTACCTTCCACACATCACTTTCTTCTTCCGAAGGTTCTACCCAGAATTTTATTTCAGCTTCAAATGTTGCTACCATATTAGGAAGAAAATCATAGATAAGTTTGCTAGCATGCTTTCTAATATTTAAGCCATCTGCTAGATTAACGCACAAAAAACTGGTAGTAGGCAAAGACCGAAATGGATCACAAAATCCCTTAGAATCAATCGGTAGTAAACATATATTTTTACTTAGGTCAAACCCATGATTATGGGGATCAGTTAAGATATTTTTAGCAGCACTATCAATCTGATTTAAATTACCTTGTGAATCTAGATACTTGAGCGAAACAAATAAAGATTCATTTTTTTTGACAAAAGTTAAATTTTCGTTTGTTAAATACATTTACAATCCCTTATATTTTAATTTTATTACTTTTACACAACCTTAAATTAATTCTTCAGCTATTTGGACTGCATTTAGCGCAGCACCTTTACGTAAATTATCAGTAGTTATCCACATATTAATAGTGTTGTTGCAAGAATTGTCGTCTCTTATTCTGGAGATATATACTTCATCTTCTTCTACAACGTCAACAGGTGTTGCATATTTTATTTCATTATTACAACTATAAGTGATAATTCCGTCTAACTCCGAAAGAATCTCCTCTGCCTCTTTTGCGTTTATTTTATTTTCAAATTCTACATTAACTGACATGGAATGGGAAACAAAAACAGGAACTCGCACACATGTGACACTGACCTTAATATCCCTGCCGATAATTTTTTTTAGCTCCTGCTCTATTTTATACTCTTCGTCAGTAATTCCATTTTCATGAAAATCGCCGATATGGGGAAATAAATTAAATGCAATTTGTGTCGGAAAGACTTTTGGTGGTATATTCTCAAAAATAAATTTGGCTTTGGTTTGGAGATATAGCTCATCCATAGCTTCTTTCCCAGTTCCAGAAACTGATTGGTAAGTGGAAACTACTACTCGTTTTATTTTTGCCGCATTATCTAGGGGTTTTAAAGCTACTGCAAGAGGTATGGAACAACAATTAGGATTGGCTATAATACCCCCAGCTTTAAAATTTTTTAAGACAGAAATATTTGCCTCAGGTACAACTAGCGGCACATCATCCTCCAGCCTAAAGAGAGAGGATTTGTCAATGACCGTACATCCTTTACTTGCGGCTGTTTTCGCATATTGCTTTGATACTTTTGAACCTGCACAGAAAAAAGCAAAATCAATATCAGAAAAATCAAGATCCGTTATTTGGCATACCTTAATAGTGCTATCACCAAAACTTACCGATTTCCCCACCGAATCGGCAGAAGCTGCTGCAAAAATTTTGTTTACGGGAAAGTTTCTTTGATTAAGCGAATTAAGTAATTCTCGTCCGACATTACCTGTTGCACCTATTACAGCTACATTATATTTTTTCATTTTTTATTATATTTATTTTAAATTAGTTTACTAAAGCTCGCTCCAGCAATGATATGAGTATGGAAATGAAAAATAGTTTGTCCTGAAGATGAGCCATTATTGCTAACAATACGATATTCTTCTGCTCCTTGAGACTTAGCTATATCTGATATTTTTCTGAAATAATGGGTTAATTCTTCTGGCCTAGCTTTTTGACTAAACTCATCAAAATTTCTATATCCACCTTTTGGGATAACTAGGATATGGATAGGAGCAACAGGATTTATATCATTTATAGCGATAATATATCCATCTTCATAAACCTTAGAAGATGGTATTTCACCTCTGATTATTTTAGCAAAAATATTATTCGTATCGTACATATGATATTTATTATATTTTTATTCAAAATTAGATATTAGTTCGTGTCATATACTTTAGCTCAGCTTCTTCTTCAGAATTAGCAAGTATTATATCATCTAGCTGCATGCCACGTTTCCTTGCATAAAATTCTCTAATTTCTGTGGCAAAAAACCCAAAGATGAAAAACTGAACAATATATTTTAAATTCCCTATTAGTGAAACAACTTCTGTTTCACTAAAGGAAATTACGATAAAATTAGCTACCATAACTAAAATGATAACTAACCACATTCTATGGTATATTGCCCAAAACAGGTTAAAAACACTAGCAACAGGTGAAAATCCTTGTTTAATTATTACCGGATCGGAATTTTTACCTACGTCGCCAGCATATATGGAATATAAATTCATTCGTTACACTTGCAAAATTCACCCTTGATAATTATCTACTAAATTGATAGTTTGTACAAGGTTTATAAAGAAAAATTTTTATGTCAGATAATTTAAATAATAATACGGGGCTAAGAGGGACTACCATACTTTGCCTAAAAAAAGGTAACGAGATCGTAATAGCTGCTGACGGTCAGGTTTCTCTTGGTAACATGGTGATGAAATCCACCGCCCGAAAACTTCGTACTCTGTGTAATAACAAAATAGTGGCAGGTTTTGCTGGTTCTACCGCTGATGCTTTTACGCTTTTTGAACGTTTAGAAACAAAATTGGAAAAACATTCCAACCAGCTTGTTAGAAGCGCTGTTGAACTTGCTAAAGACTGGCGTACGGACAAATACCTCCGGCGTCTTGAAGCAATGTTAATAGTTGCGGATAAAAATAATATTCTTATAGTTTCAGGTAACGGAGATGTAATAGAACCAGAAAACAATATTGCAGCTATCGGCTCTGGTGGATTCTTTGCTCTATCTGCCGCTAGAGCTTTGATGTCTATAGACACTCCCTTATCTGCCGAAGAAATTGCTTTAAAATCAATGCATATAGCAGCAGATATATGCGTAATGTCTAATCATAATATAATCATTGAGAAAGTAATATGAGTTCAAAAAAAAATATGGGCCTGACTCCAGCAGAAATAGTTGCCGAACTAGATAGGTTTATCGTAGGTCAGCACGCTGCTAAAAAAGCTGTAGCTGTTGCACTTAGAAATAGATACAGAAGAATCCATGTAGATGAACCAATGCGAAGCGAAATATCGCCTAAAAATATTCTAATGATCGGCTCTACTGGAGTAGGTAAAACCGAAATAGCCAGAAGGCTTGCACGCTTAGCTGATTCACCTTTTATCAAAGTAGAGGCAACAAAATTTACCGAAGTAGGTTATGTGGGGCGTGATGTTGAATCGATAATTAGGGATTTAGCTGAAATTGCTGTTAGCTCATATAAAGCTAAAGCCAAAGCCGAAGTTGAAAAAAACGCCCAGCTGCAGGCAGTAGAAAGAATTCTTGACGCAGTAGTTGGTAAAACCGCTTCTCCTGAAACTAGAGAGAAATTTCGAGCAAAAATTTTATCGGGAGAACTTAATAACTCTGAAATAGAAATTGGCGTAAACTACACCCCCTCGCCTATGGGGGGAGGAAGTTTTGAAATCCCAGGTATGCCAGGAGCTGCCATGGGGGTTCTAAATATTAGCGATATGATCGGTAAAGCTTTTGGCGGTGAAAAAACTAAATTAAAAAAACTAACCGTTCAAGAAGCCTTACAAGTCATTACTTCTGAAGAATCAGAAAAAATGGTAGATCAGGAAAAAATAGTATCAGCTGCATTAAAAGCAGTTGAAAACGACGGAATAGTTTTCCTTGATGAAATAGATAAAATAACTTCACGATCAGAAGGAAAAGGCGGAGAAGTTAGCAGAGAAGGCGTACAACGAGATTTGCTTCCTCTAATCGAAGGAACAAATGTGGTAACCAAATATGGTACTATTAAAACAGACCATATTCTATTTATAGCCTCAGGAGCTTTTCATTTGTCAAAACCTTCCGACCTTTTACCAGAGTTACAAGGTAGGCTTCCTATTAGAGTAGAAATGACTTCTTTAACTAAAGAAGATTTAATTAAAATATTAGTTGAACCGGAAGCTAGCCTTATAAAGCAATATACAGCTTTAATTACTACTGAAAAAGTGAATCTTACCTTTTCTAAAGAGGCAATTGAAGAGATAGCACATCATGCTTCGAACTTTAACATTGAAATTGAAGATATAGGTGCTAGAAGACTTCATACTATATTAGAGCATCTACTTGAAGATATTAGTTTTAGAGCAAGTGATATGAAAGAAAAGAAGATTCTAATTGATAGAGAATTTGTTAATAAAGGACTAGAAGGGTTGATTAAAAATAGAGATTTGGCAAAATTTATATTATAGTATTTTATAGTTTACACTCGTTAAACTATATGATTTTTGCATATAAAGTCCACTTTTCCTAAAAGCGTGCTTACTATAAAGCTAAGGCTTGATTCAAATTATTGAAGTGATTTTTATTACAACATACGTCCCAAAGGATTGAAAAATTAAAAGCATTCACTAAAAGAAATTTGTTTAAGCTAAAAATAACAATAATAATTTAATAAGTTATGCAAAGAAATCAGTTTTTAGACTATCCAGAAATAGCTTCACTAACCCCACCACCCGAGAAGCTTGTAATCCTACTTCATGGGCTTGGCTCTGACGGTAATGATTTGATTAACTTAGTTCCCTATATTCAAAAAGCAATGCCTGCTTGTCATTTTATTTCACCCCACGGAATAGAAGCATATGATATGGCATCTTTTGGACGTCAATGGTTCAGCCTACAAGATAGATCAGCTTCGGTAGTATTAAAGCTAGCCGAAAAAAATGCTCCATTAATTAATGAACTTATAAAACATAAGCAAAAAGAGCTTAATATTACTAATAAAAATACTATCCTAATTGGATTTTCACAAGGAGCCATGATAGCAATGTATCTTACTTTAACTCAAATGGAGTCTTATGGAGCAACTATTGCTTTTTCAGGTAGGTTATTGCCCCCGGTTAATTTAATTAACCGCTTAACTCCTCTCTGCTTAATTCATGGCAAGGAGGATGATGTAGTACATTATGAAGAAACCAATAATGCGGCAAAATATTTTACCGAAAATGAAATTAAACATGAGAAACTGATCATTGATAACCTAACCCACTCTATTGATGATAAAGGACTGAAATTTGCCCTGCAATTTTTAAAAAATTATAAAATGATATAATTTATTAGATGTTAAAAAGTTTTTTTGATCTTACAATTATTAGAATATATTTAATATTTCAATTCGTTACTCGAGCTTGCCTAGGTTTATTTGGAATAACACAAAACCAAATCGCTATAACCGAGCTTCCTGGTATATTTTTAGTAGGAATTATTAACGATTTTATAGCTATTGCCTATTTTCTTCCTTTAATGCTAGTTATTAGCAGCTGTTTTCATAGGGTTTTACGGAACAAAATTACAATATACAAAATTTGTTCCCTCGGAACTTATTTTTTAATTAACTCCATCCTTATATTCACCTTAATCGCTCAAATTATTTTCTGGGAAGAATTTGGCACTAATTTCAATTTCATCGCAGTAGATTACTTAATTTATACTCATGAAATCATCGGTACTGTATTTGAATCCCTACCTATATATAAGATTTTGGTTGCTTTTACTATAAGTTCCACATTACTGACCTATTTTTTAAGAAATTATATTTTTAACCAAATAGCACAGATAAATACAAGATTTTATTTAGCATATGCGCTAAGTTTATTTGCTTTAAGCTTAGGTTTTTCAAAATTTTATGATTCGGAAAAATTTACTCTAAGTACCAATAGATACGCTATAGAAATAGGAAAAAACGGTGGTTATGAGTTTTTTACGGCGTTTTTTAACAATAGTTTAAATTACGATCGATTCTACCAGAAACTTCCCAATGATACGGCAATAGATATAGTTAGAGCTAATATTATCCAGCCGACCCAGGAATTTTTAAATAACAAAAATATAGAAAGATACGTAAATAAAAATAATAACCTAGAAACTAAAAAATACAACGTTGTACTAATTATGGTAGAAAGCTTGAGTGCTAAATTTATGGGAAAATTTGGCAACACTGAGTCGATAACTCCTAATCTGGATAAATTAGCTGATGATAGTATCTTCTTTACTAATTTTTATGCTACAGGCACGAGAACTGTAAGGGGGCTTGAAGCTGTCAGTTTATCTGTACCCCCGACCCCTGGCTCTTCTATTATTCGCAGGCCTAATAACGCAAACCTTTTTAATGCAAGCACAATTTTTAAAAAGGCCGAATATGATATTAGCTTTATTTTTGGAGGATATAGCTATTTTGACAATTTGAATAAATTCTTCTCTTCTAACAGCTATAAAGTTATTGATCGCAGTAATTTTTCTTCCGAAGAAATAAGTTTCTCAAACGTTTGGGGAGTAGCAGATGAAGACCTCCTATTTAAAGCGTTAGGAGAATTAGATAAAAATTATAAAGCTGGCAAGCCGTTTTTTTCTCTAATTATGACAACTTCTAATCATCGTCCATATACTTTTCCGGATGGAAGAATAGACTTACCTTCTGGAGGGGGAAGAAATGCAGCAGTAAAATATACCGATTATGCTATAGGTAAATTTTTTGAAGAAGCAAGAAAAAAAGAGTGGTTTAAAGATACCATTTTTGTCATTACTGCTGACCATTGCGCAGCAAGCGCTGGAAAAGTCAACTTGCCTGTTGCACAATATCATATACCATTGATGATTTATAACCCACACATCTTAAAACCTAAACAAGTAGATAACTTAGCAAGTCAGATTGATATAATCCCTACAATTTTGGGAATTCTTAATCTCCCGCACACTACTAAATTATGGGGAACAGATATATTAAATTTTCCGGCAAATAGAGCTTTTATCAGTACCTATCAATTACTAGGTTACATGAAAGACGAACATTTGATAATATTAGCACCAAATAGCAAGCCTAAAGCTTATCAACTATCGGGAATCAACCAACGTGAAATTGATGATACCAGGGGAAATTTAACGCACGAAGCAATAAGTCTCTTCCAAACTGCTTCCAGTTTTTATGAAAACGGTGAATTAACAGAAAAATAGTTTTGATTCTTTCTGTAGCAAATTAAGCTCATTCTTTGTATATTTAAAATTTAATTAATCCTAAAATAGGCCGCTATGAATCATATTAATAAAATACTAGAAGAAACCGATGTTGAAATCTTTGAAGCAATAAAATCAGAAGCGAACAGGCAAGAAGATTATATAGAATTAATAGCTTCTGAAAATTTTGCAAGTAAAGCGGTTCTGGCAGCTCAAGGATCAATTATGACTAATAAATATGCTGAAGGATACTGCGGCAAAAGGTATTATTGCGGATGCCACGAAGTTGATAAGGCTGAAAACTTAGCTATTGAAAGGGCTAAAAAGCTATTTAACTGTTCTTATGCTAATGTTCAACCACATTCAGGCTCACAAGCTAATCAGGCCGTTTACCTGGCCCTATTAGAACCAGGTGATACTATACTTGGAATGTCTTTAGATAGCGGTGGACACCTGACGCACGGAGCAACACCCAATATTTCTGGGAAGTGGTTTAAACCGGTTTTATACCATGTTAATCCAAAAACATATCTTATTGATTATGATGAATTAGAAAGGTTAGCTCTCGAACATAAACCCAAGTTAATCATTGCTGGGTTTTCCTGTTATACGCACACACTTGATTTTAAAAGGTTTAGGGAAATTGCCGATAAGGTCGGTGCTTACCTTATGGCTGATATTGCTCATATTGCTGGCCTAGTTGTAACCGGAGAACATCCAAGTCCATTTCCTTATGCCCACGTGGTAACTTCTACTACTCATAAAACCCTACGAGGACCAAGAGGCGGCCTTATCCTCTCGAATGATCCAGAAATTGCTAAAAAAGTTGACAAAGCAATTTTTCCTGGCCTGCAAGGAGGACCATTAATGCACGTAATTGCAGCCAAAGCTGTTGCTTTTAAAGAAGCATTAACTGATGAATTTAGGGAATATATCAAACAAGTGGTAAGGAATGCCAAAATACTTGGAGTCTCACTTGGAAAAAGAGGTTACGATATTTTAACCGGTGGTACTACCAACCACATGGTAATAGTTGATTTAAGAAAACATAAACTTACTGGCAAGCTAGCTGCCGATTCTCTAGATCGAGCAGGTATTACCTCAAATAAAAATAGTGTTCCTTTTGACACCACTTCCCCTTTTATCACTTCGGGTATTAGACTGGGTAGCCCTGCTTGTACAACAAGAGGCTTTAAAGAAAAGGAATTTGAAATAACAGGCAATTTAATTGCCGATATATTAGATTCACTTAAAATATCAGAGAATAATTCGGATACAGAAAAAATGGTATTCAGAAAAGTAAAAGAGTTAACAGTAAAGTTCCCAATATATCATAGTAAATAAAAAAAATTTTATGAATAACAAGATTTTAAGGGGGTTACCAGCAACATTAATAATTACTTATTTAATAATTTCTTGCCTAAGTTTTAATTGCTCTTATGCCCATGAATTTGAGCATCCGGCAAGCTGGCATAACCCTAAAATTACCAAAATTCTTAAAACTGCAAAAGTTACCGATATTAAACCTATGAAAGAAGTTTTAATAGAACAAGGTAAAAAAGCTGAATTTGACGGTCAGGTATTTCTCATTACTTTAGAAAATGGAGTACAAGCTGTGTTTAAAAGCTTACCTCTTGACGATCAAGGAGATGCTAAGGCTGAAGTTGCAGCGTATCAAGCTTCTGTTTACCTAGGGTTTCCTTATATTCCTCCTACTGTTTTAAGGAAAATAAATGGTATGACAGGCTCGCTACAGCTTTTTGTTAACACCCCTATTGACCTATTAAAAAATGGGGAATATAAGAAATATTCAAAAAAATTTAGCAAGGAAGACGAAAATAATTTAAAAATATTTTATTTTGTTTTTGGCCAATGGGACTCAGGCCCGCATAATTTACTAGCTTATCCTGATGCGTCTAAAATATACCCGATAGCCATTGATAATTCCGGTATACGAAATCACCAGCACGTTCGTTATGGAGAACTGCCCTTTGTAAGAGTATTTTATAGCGATAAACTAAATACAAATGATTGGGATAAACCCTTCCCTTTTGAAGATGCTAAAATTATTGATGACCCCTCCTACGATAACCTAAAAAAATCATTTAATAATAAGCTACCTGAATCCTTTTATAAAAGCTTTAAATCCTACAACCAACCATTAAAATACGTTATCTACCAAAATAGTTTATGGAGGCAATATCATGCTTTTGATAAAAGTTTTAGTAAATCGTATGTAGAAAAATGCCCTAAAAGGGCTTTATTAGCTTTAGAAAAACTTGACTTAAATAGCCTTAAGGAAATTTTTTCTTCAGCCAAAGGTGCTGATTTTCTAACAGATTCCTACTTGCAAAAAATTTTGGAACGTCGTAATCAGCTGTTATCGTCTAAATGTCCAACTACGTAATTTATAACTATGAAATGCCCATTTTGTGAAAAGGCGGAAACTGGCGTAAAAGACTCCCGAACTACAAACGAAGGATCAATAGTAAGGCGCAGAAGATATTGCGGTAAATGCGGAGGCCGCTTTACTACTTTTGAACGTATCCAGACAAGAGAACTAGTAGTCGTAAAAAGGTCCGGAGCAAAAAGGCCTTTTGACCGTACTAAAATTGAAAAATCGATAGCTACAGCTTTAAGAAAAAGAAGTTTTTCTCAAAAACAAATCGGAGAAATAAATGATAGAATAATATTAGAACTAGAAAGTGATAATACTCGGGAAATAACTACTCGGAAAATAGGGAAATTAATAATGAAAGAACTAGTAAAAATTGATCCGGTTGCTTATATAAGATTTGCATCTGTATATAAAGATTTTACTAATATCGAAGATTTTACGAGATTTATTAGTAAATTACAGAAAGACTAACTGCTAATAATAAAGAAAGTAGCCTGCGGATTATTTCAGTAACTTTAAAGCTTATTTCTCCATATATTTATAATATACAGTTTCCTAATATTTGCTTTATAAAAGGTATAGTAATCTTTCTTTTACTTGCCAGAGAATTTTGGTTAATCTCACCTATAATTGACAAAATTTTTGGAACTTCACGAGGAAGAACTTTGACAAGATAATTTATAACATCGTCACTAATAACAATTGAAAAATTGGAAAATTGCTTAAAAATCAAGATTCTCATCAATTCGTCATCAATCATGGAAATATCAACTTTATTTACTGAATTTATTCTAGAAGATAAATCAGCTAGGTTAAGCTTCGGCATTTGCGTTAAAGTAATTAATAAATACTTATTATTTTCATGCAATATATTGAAATAGTGCAATATATCTCGTTCCCGCCAGGTAGAGTCAAAACCATCAATTATAAAAGCTTGATGATGTTCTAAAATAGAGTTTGTTAGTTCATGATTTTTCTTTAAGGATAAGGCATGAGTTTTTTTTGCCCATAAATTGGCTAAAAAACTTTTTCCTGAAGATTTAGGGCCTTTTATGATCAAAACTTTTGAATATGGAAAAACCCCAAAATTGTTAGGCCACTCTCTTATATATTGAAAAGCAAGCCTATTTGAACTAGATTCAATAAAATCGCTAAAATTATTAGATAATTGGTTATTCAAAGAAAACGTTATTTGTTCCATAATAAATTTTACCTTAATTATTATAAATCTTACTAGATTTATAATAATCAATCATATGAAATAGCAATATTTTTATTATACCGGCAATTGGAATAGCAAATATTATACCTATAAAACCAAAAACGCTACCAACTGCAAATACGGCAAATATTATCCAAACTGGGTGTAGTCCTATTTTATCCCCTATTATCTTAGGAGTGAGGATATACCCTTCAATAATGTGAGCAATAACGAATAAAATTAATACATACAATATTTCCACCGAAGCTCCGTAGGAAAAATAACAACTTACTAACATTAAAAATAGCGATATAAAAGCTCCAATAAAAGGGATTATAACTAAAAATCCTGATATTATCCCAAGTAAAAGAGCAAGATCTATACCGATTAAATTTAACCCTACAATATAATAGAGACTCAGTAACAAGCATATGTTAAGCTGACCTCTGATATAGGCAGATAGTAGATTATTAATATCCAAGAAAATTCTTCCAACCTTACCTTTCTCTTTAAGAGGTAAGATTGATTCTACACCTTTGACCATTTGAGGCCAGTCTCTAAGAAAATAATATAAAATAACGGGTACCAATACAATTATAGTAAAAAAATTGATAGTCGCTAAGGTATATCCCCAAATATTATTTGCAGCGGCTACTACTACCGAAAATGCCGAATTAATAAAATTTTGCAATGAGTCTGAAACTTTAGCTGCAATAGCAGGGTCAAATTTCTCAACCCAAGCTAAAAAATAATCTAATCCGGCGTTAAAATTGTTCTTATAGCTAGGGATTTTGGCTATAAAGGCAGCAATCTGATTATAAATAATTGGTAATAACACTATAAATATTATAATAAAGCTACTAATAAATATGCTAAAAATTCCTGTCGAAATTAATCCTCTTGGAATATTAAACCTCTTAGAATTATTATCTATTAAAGGTTGTAGTAAATATGCAAAAATAAAGGCAATAATAAATGGAGCTAAAGTCCCTGAAACTGCGTAGATAATAGCTGAAAAGGCTAAAAATGTTAAGCTCCAAAAAACTAACTTATTCATAAATTGTTACCTTGAATTAAAGTATGTAAGTAGACACCGCATAAACCATAATTACTAGTTTTAAACTTATGAATGTTACTCACATGTTAATGTAACTTATTGCCATTTGGTACTTCTAAATCTGCAGAAGCAAGACAAATTGCTCCATTACTATCGGAAAAGCCAACCAGCAAGAAGTTAGAGACAAATCCTGCTATATTCTTCTCTCCTAAATTTACGCAGCCTACAATTTTCTTACCTAATAAAGTCTGTGGGGTATAGTGCACAGTTATTTGAGCAGATGTTTGTAAAACACCAATTTCACTACCAAAGTCTGCCCATATCTTATATGCCGGTTTTGTAGCACGCAAAAATTTTTCTGCTTTTACTATTGTTCCACAGCGTAAATCAACACGCTCAAACTCTTCATATGTTATTGTCATTTTTCTGCAAGTTTAATTACTCTTGCTACTTCTTAGCAACAGCAACCGATGCAGGTCTAATCAGCCTATCTTTTATTTTGTACCCCACTTGCATTGTACTAACTATTGTACCTTCTTCATATTGATCTGTTACTACCTGAGATATCGCATGATGGTTATTGTAATCAAACCCCTCCCCTTCCTTAGGTTCTATAGACTCTATACCATGTTTTTTAAAAATGGATATTAGCTCGTCTTTTATCATCCTAACACCATCAATAATTATTCTAGTATCATTATTTATATTTTCTGGAACGTGAGATAAAGCCCTAGAAAAATTATCAATTACCGGTAAAAGATCTTTAGCAAATCCAACAACCGAATAATCCCTGGCTTCTTCAACTTTTTTATTCATCCGATTTCTTATGTTCTCTGATTCTGCTACGGCACGAAGAAGCTTATCCTGCATTAACTTAATTTCCTCAGTTAAATTATTTATTAACTCAGTATCTTTTTCCTCAGTAAGAAGCTGCTGTCCTTCATGTTCATCTTCCAAAAGCTTCTGCTCCTCTCTACTCTCATTATATTTTTCAATGCCAGATACTTCCTTATCTAACTCTTGCCCATCTTTATCTTTACTATTATTTTGATCTTCGCTTTCTTTCATATTCTTAAAATCGATATTTTAGTTGCCTGATTACATTCTTTAAAATATAGTGCAAAGGGATGCTTTTTCAAGGTATAAATAAACTTAAAGTATTATTAGTTTTCATGTTGCGCCCTTCTAAAAGAAAAAACAACCAAATGCGAGATGTTTTTATTGAGAAAAACATCTTAAATAATGCAGATGGTTCTTGTTTTATAAAATGCGGTAATACCCAAGTTATTTGTTCTGCTTCCTTAGAAAACTCAGTACCTAAATTCCTAAAAGGTAAAAATAGCGGTTGGATTACTGCAGAATATGGAATGCTGCCAAGATCTACCGATCAAAGAATGCAGAGGGAAGCAATAAGAGGGAGTCAAAGCTCACGAACTCAGGAAATTCAAAGGTTAATTGGCCGGTCTCTTAGGTCAGCTGCTAACTTAAAATCTTTAGGCGAAAAACAGATAATAATTGATTGTGATGTCATAAACGCTGACGGCGGCACAAGAACAGCAGCTATTACAGGCAGCTATGTCGCTTTGCATTTGGCAATTAGATCTTTAATGGACAAAAGAATAATAAGAACTAACCCCTTACAGCACCAAATAGCTGCAATCTCATGCGGTATATATCAAGGGGAAGTCATCCTTGATCTAGATTACGCAGAAGATAGCACCGCGGAAGTAGATGCAAATTTTGTTTTTAGCTCTAGCGGTAACCTGATTGAGATACAGGCTACAGGAGAAAAAACGGATTTTAATCAGCAACAATTGTTAGAAATGCTTAATCTAGCACAAGAAGGAGCTTCAAAATTGTTTAAACTGCAAAATCAGGTTTTACTTGAGCTGTAATAGTGACAATAAGCTTCTGTACACTCCAATCAACCCCGGCATATTAACGTAATGACCCAGCTTTTTTGGTTTGCATTTATCAAAGGTTATAGCACTACTGCCGGACTAATAATAGCTATAGGAGCACAAAACGCTTTTATCTTAAGACAAGGGCTGATAAAATCGCACGTTTTAATATTAGCACTTTTGGCATCCATCATAGATATTTCTATGATATACCTGGGCGTTAAAGGCCTGGGACTTGTGATTGCTTCCCATAATTACCTAATGCTTACGGCAAAATACGGTGGCATATTATTTCTGTTTTTTTACGGATGTAAATGTTTCTACTCTGCTTTATTTAAAACCAGCTCGATAGATGATGCACATATAACCGGCAAAAAATCTCTTTCATCTGCAATCATAACTCTACTTGCAATGAGCTTCTTAAACCCTCATATGTACTTAGATACAATATTGCTTATAGGAACTGTAGGTGCACAGCTACCAGAAAACCAAAGGCTATACTATATTGCCGGCGCAGGTACAGCTTCAGTTATCTGGTTTTTTTGCTTAGCATATGGAGCACGCCTGTTAACACCTATTTTCCAAAAACCGATAGCATGGAAAATATTAGATGCTATTATTGGAGTAATTATGTGGAGTATAGCACTTTCTCTTTTTTATATGTAATTGCAGACAAATAAAGATAGCGCTATCTAAAAAAACCTGGTTTCATGAGAAGCGCTATTTAGTTTAGTAATTACTGAGATTACAGTTTTTTCTACATACTATTCAGAAGTCAACTCCTCTTGATCTCCTGATAAATTCATAGGATTATTCTGCCGATGTTCTACAACATAAGATAATTCTGTTTCTTCCGAGTTAGCAGTATGATGATTCTCTTTCTTCTTATGCGTCGTATACAATTTTTGTTCTTTGTATTCTTCTGTACATAATACTCCATGCCCATGGTGAATATGGTTTTGGTTATTATCCTCTTCTGGGTCATGCCTATTTTGTTTGACCAATTTATATATTGCTGTTCCAATACTCAAAAATATAGAAAATGAAGTTACGGCAAGCGAAGAAATTGCTAATGGATCCATAAAAACCTCCTAATTTAATCGTTTAATATAAAAATAATCCAATCTGTTTGTATTATCTTTATATTGTAAGCTTACCACACAAAAATTAATAAGTAATTAAAATATTAACTTTTGTGTAATGAATTTTTAACGATTATATCATTCCTATTTCAACAAATCCTGTCTGTATTACAAGAAAACAAGTATGAATAAACGTATGATGTAAGGAGATTATTTAGGAGTGTTTTGTTTAATTTTTTAAAAATTTTTGATAGTTAATTGGTACTTCCTTCAAATCGTTATTTAATTTAGATATTACTTCTGGTGTAATATTTAACTCACTTTTGACATACAGTACCTGAGAAGTTGGTAACACTATATCAAGACTATATTTCTTAGCTAAATCGCCAATTATAGAGATAGTTTTCTGATGAACTACCTCTATTGCCTGGGAATGAGCATGCTCTAATGCAATTTTTTTTTGTTGAATATTTTTTTGAATTTTACTAACGCTCTTATTAAATTTTAATACTAATGAATCAAATTTTTCTTGGCTTACCGTTTTTTGTACTTCAAGCAATTCCTGCTGGCGTTTTTTATATTCCTTTTCCTGCTCGTTTATTTCATTCTCTATAGTTTTACTAAGTTCATTAATAGATTTCCTAATAGCACCAATAGCTAAAGAATTTTCTAAAATAGATTCAACGTCAACAACTGCAATTTTAGCAGCAGCTTCATCATAGGCGTTTGCTACTCTAAAAAAAATAATTAGAACAGTAAAAATATAAATTTTTAAAAACTTCATACAGTTACAAAATAATTCCTACTTAATATATCGCATAATCATGTGCAGGCAAATAAACTTCTACAAAAAAGTTAAAGTTATTACTACTGTTTTTTACCTTAACCTCTGCTTTTTGCAAAACATCAATAACTCTTACTACATCATTTAACGAAAGTTTTTTTACATTAGCTTTAAAATCACTAACATATTTAAAAAATACCGGAGGGGAAAGAGATTTTATAGCCAAATCAATGTTGACTCCATCTTCTATTTTGGAACATACAACAAATAAATTTATATAATACCTTATTAAAGCTCGGATCATTAGAACTTCATTAATATTTTGATTACGAAGTTTTTCTACTTCAGCTAAAAACAGCTCCGGCTCTTTTTTACTAAAAAATATGCACATTTCATCTCCATTAGCAGATAAATCCGGACTGAGGACTGCTTGCACATCTTCATAAGTGATTTTATCTTTATTATGAGTATAATTTATCAATTTTTCTAATTCATTTTTAATGACTTGATAATCGCCCTTCAAAGATACTTTAATATAAAATAACGCTTCTTCTGAAATTGTTTTTTGATGCTTTAACGCCATTGAATTAGCAAGTTTTACTACCATGTTCTCATCATCGTAATAACAGCCGATTGCAGCCATATGGGCAGAATCTTCAAAAAGTTTTCTAATCCCAGAAGAAGGTAAAGATTCATCACCTATAAAACAAATAAAATTAGTAAAATTTCCTGTTGTTAGAAATCGCATTAATTCTTTGTTTACCGCTGAACCATTATAATCAATTTTTATTAATTCTTTTTGTTTAAAAAAATTGCTGGTATTAGCTAGAAGATTAAGATTCGCCTCTGTAGCTTCTTTACCATTTAAATTCACACTAAAGAAATCAAATTTTTTAACCAATTGTTCAATAATAGCAGAAATAAAACCTCTGTTATGACCATATAAAAGTAAGGATTTAATAGTGCCACCAGCAATTTTTTCAATTAACTGAGATAATTGATTACTATAAAATTTCATTTTATATATTAATAGCCCTTTTATCCACTGCCAGTGCTGCTTCTCTTATTGCTTCGTTAAGGGTTGGATGGGCATGAGAAGTACGGGCAATATCTTCAGCAGCCCCCCCAAATTCCATATAGGCTACAATTTCTGCAATGAGAGTCCCAGCATCAGGACCAATAATATGAGCTCCCAGGATTTTATCATTTTTGCTATCTGAAAGGATTTTCACCATCCCTTCAGTATTACCAGTGCTCCGGGCCCTGCTATTTGCCAGAAAAGGAAATTTTCCTACTTTATAGTCTATGCCGGCCTTTTTTAAGTCTTCTTCTGTTGCTCCAACACTTGCAACTTCAGGCCAAGTATATACAACCGCCGGAATTAGATTATAATTCACATGTCCTGCCTGGCCATTCATAATTTCTACTGCAGCAATGGCCTCTTCTTCTGCTTTATGCGCAAGCATTGGCCCTCTTATAACATCCCCAACTGCGTAAATATTAGAGTAATTTGTTTGGAAATGATCATTTACATTAATCATGCCGCGCTGATCAACTTCAATTCCCATTTCCGCCAATCCCATACCCTCAGTATTCGGTTTCCTACCAACAGAGACCAAAGCAACGTCACAACTAATCTTACTTTCTTTACTGTCATTAACTCCGCTAGTAACCAGTTCGATCCGATCTTTAACCTGCTCAGCTTTTAACACTTTGGTACTAAGCATAAATTTAAATCCTTGGCCCTCAAGGATTTTGTAAAAAGATTTACCGATTTCCACATCAAGAGCTGGAACAATTCTCTCCGCATATTCTATAACAGTAATTTTACTTCCAAGCCTTCTCCATACAGACCCGAGCTCCAGACCTATATATCCCCCACCAATAATTACCATTTCATTTGGTACTTTTGAAAGGGATAAAGCACCTGTTGAAGAAACTATATTTTTTTCGTTAATATTTATCCCTGGAACATTAATTATCTGAGAGCCAGTAGCAATTAGGATATTTTTAGCCTTTATTTTCGTGTTATTTGTGCCCTCAGTAATTTCAACAGTATTTGGATCAATAATTTTTGCTATCCCCTTGATTTTACTAATTTTATTTTTAACAAAAAGGCTTTCTATCCCTTTACACAAATCACCTACTACTTTATCTTTTTTAGCAAGCATTCTGGCCAGATCAAGTTTTATATCAGCATTAATACCAATATCAGCAAAATGAGTTCTTGCCTCCTCGTATTTTTCAGAAAAATTTAATAAGGCTTTAGAGGGAATACACCCAACATTTAAGCAAGTTCCTCCTAAAGTGCTATGCTTTTCAATACAAACAACTTTATTCCCAAGCTGGGCTGCTCTTATTGCCCCCGTGTAACCCGCCGGTCCTGCCCCAATAACTGCTAAATCAAACTCTTCCATAGAAATAGATCCTCTAAATAATATAGTAAAATTTCAGTTTCAATCGGTAAATGATAGCATAATAAAAGTCTAAAACACAAGGAAGCTTTAACATTATCCCGAAAAATTTTCTGCTTTTAACTTTATTGAGCCTTTTGCCGGACTAGATACTAAGCTAATTAGATTTATTTTATCTAGAAAATTACGCTCATAGTTTTTTATATAGTTATACATTGGTTTTGTAATAGAGTAGTTTATCCTATTATTAATTGCATTTGTTTCTCCGAAGCTCTTTAAGGCCCTCATGAATAAAATTGGATTTTTATATTCTAGTTCTATCGTTTCGCAATCAATTATATTTTCAGCAAAACCTGCTTGTTGCATAAGAGGTGTCATATCTTCAAATTTAATAAAAGGAGAAATATGAGGAAAGTGAGGAATGTTATGGTCCTCTTCTGCTAGAAATAAAAGTTTTCTTAGATGATTCAGGCTACCTGAACCGGCAAAATTACAAACAAAAAGACCATCATTTTTTAGAACCTCTTTCACTTTAAATAAAAATTTTTGCACGTCATTTAACCAATGAAATCCAAATGGAAATAGTACGAGGTCCAGTGATTTTTTTTCTATTAAAACAAGCTGGTCTAGTTCAGTATAATTTAAGTTATAGGGATTATTAATAGGAAACATATGATAATCGCCAAAACCCAGGACTAATCCTTTTTTATAAGTTTTATCTATCGGTTCTAATCGCTGTATTAAATCAGAATAGAGAAATTGGTAAAAATCTGAATTTTTAATATTATCAATAGAGTTAATTTTACGGCTCTTTACCAAATCTTGATTAAATATCATCATCGTTGGTATACTTTACTCTCAAACCAATCTTCATGTTGAATTCTATCTGCATTAATACGTTTTGAAGAATTTTTATTTCTACTTACTAGATAGCGATCATTTTTTTTAGTAAATAAATCCTGGGAAGAACTTTTACGATAAGAATTAAGGTACTTCTTATTGTAAGAAACGCTATATGCAACTTTGCGTAAGTTGGCATTATATTCATACATAGACTGATTAATTTTATTAACATTATAACGGTATTTAGCAGCAAGATGCTCAGTTGCAGAATGATACCTACCTATAGCCTTTTCCATTGAACCTAATTTCTTCCTATTTTCGCTTAAGAAATAAGCTCCATATGCAATATTGCTTCTGGGAGAAAAAGCCTGATTTAAAGACGAAAAAGCTTCCGGATGGTGCTTTAAATTAATTTGCATACATCCTACATCTATATTATTATTCCCCATCATAAACTGCATTCTTACATATCTTATTGCCTCATTCTGGGTTCTAAAATGGTAGCTCTTACCTTCTTTGTTATTCATCACCGTCCAAGGCCAAACCAGCGAAATATTATGGCGAGGGTGTTTTTTTGCGGTTTCATGCAGAGAAATAGCATGCAAACTATTACCCGGCAAACCATACTTTTTTTCGAAATAAGAAAACACACTTGAACATTTCCTTGATTCCTTAAGTTCATAATCTATACTTGCGTAAGTAGAATTAGCAAAGGGAAAAGCTATTGAAAAGATTATCGTCAAGAAAATAGTTCGCATTTTACCCGTTAAAGATTAATCATACTAAATATCTTAATTTGATAAAGCTTACCAGGCAAGTAAAATGGATAAATATAAAGAAATTTTCCTTCCTTTAAGCAATAAAAGCTTCAATTTTTATGTAAAAGTAAAAGCTAGCGGTAAGCAGGATAGCATTGATGGAGTAATTTACATAGACGGCATATGGTATCTAAAATTAACTGTAAAAGAAGTTCCAGAAAATGGAAAAGCTAATAAAGCAATCATAGATTTTTTATCACGTAAATGGTCGATACCAAAAAAAGCAATTACTCTCGTTAAAGGTATCTCAAGTAATTATAAAATTCTAAATATCAAGAACGAAAACTGGAATCCATACAATGCAGATTTAATATAGATCCCAGCTCCTATAAGATAATCGTTGTGCTAATAATATAGCTTTTGCTTAAGACTCAGTATGAGCTTCTGTAATCGATATTTCCCCTACCAACTCCTTGTGGTCATGATGATCTACCCTGTAATGATTATCATCGTGATTTACCAGAAGGTTAGGAAGCTTGGAATAGTTATATTTATCGTATATTAATTTGCTAAAAGATATAGAACTTAACATACACATAATACCGTTAGTTACCATCATAAATAGCTCAAACATAACTCCCCCTCTATAAAATTAAAACACCTTAGAAGCTTAAAAACCGTAAATTAATTTATAGTATTTGTTATGGTACTCTTGAAGGTGAGTTGGTCCTACAAATACTATATAATAATTCTAGCTAATATTAATTAAAAAAGTATTAAGAAATTAATGTTAATTTAATTTCTTTCTCACTTAACAGAAATGAGCAAAAGAAAAAGCAGGATGCTTTAATAGCTGGATTTCTCATAAAGCAAGCTAACTTGAATCTATAAGTAATAAATTTAAGTATAGAATCTAAGAATTTTATCATATATAAATAAAAATAATCCTAGTTTTACTCAAAAGGCAGAAATACCCTAAGGTTATGTTATTACTTAAACCGGTTTACTTTTATAATTTAGGTTATTTAGCAACTTATTTGATTATTAGATATAAAGTTTATATCGGTGAATATCGGAGAAAAATTACGCAAGAGTTTAGCATAATTGATATAAAAGCCCATCATTACGTTCTCGTATATGAAAAACAGATAATTGGCATAACTAGAATAATGTATGAAAACGGTATAGCAGATTTAGCTAGAGTAACCGTTATTAAGAAATACAGGAATCGTGGTTACGGGAAAGAACTGGTAAAACAGGTTATTAATGAAGTAAAAAATAGCCAAAAAGCAAAAATAATAAGACTCCACATAAGTGATAAAGCTTTGTTGGATTTTTATAAACAGTTTGGTTTTAAAGAAAACGGAGAAGTCTATTTTCATAATGTTGCAACCATCAGTATGATAAAAGTTCTTTAATAGTAAGTATGAATATCAACCTCCATATAGCACCATGATCTACCATGAGAAGTAAACCAAAAAAATCCACTCCTCTATTACCTCTCTTTAAAAAGATAGACTAAAAAATCGAGCAAATAGTTTTTACGAAAAATAGTTAATTATTCAAAAGAACTATACTAAGCTATTTACTAGTTAAAGAATACATTAGCTTGCTAATTAGATCTTCTATATTAATCGAAGACTGTGTAAATTTAAACTTACCGTTCTCTTGTAAATTATCATCAGCAGATCCAGGGTTAATTCTTATATATTTACCACCAAGTAATCCACTAGTAGATACTATAGCTCTTGAATCAGAAGGAATATCTATCCCTTTTTTGATCTTTAGCCGTGCAACAGCAAAATAAGTACCATTTTCAAGAGTTACATTATCAATATAACCTATTTTAATTCCAGAAAGTTTAACGTCGTTACCTTCTGCAACACCCTCAATATTTTGAAAATAAGCATTTAAAAAATAACCCTCACCATCTTCCCCAGAATCACTGATTTTGTAAAAAAACATAAAGGAAAATATGGCTACACAAATAACAATAAAACCTACAACAGTTTCAATTACTCTCTCTTTCATAAAAATCTCGAATTATTTACGGTTTCCACTTAATATAAACAGGCGATTTATCCCCTGTTTTTGACGGTTCATAAGCATATTTTGTACCTGTCAAATTAGGCTCAAAATCTCTTTCCCACTCAAACTTCTTTTTGTTACCGAGCGGAACTTCATCAGTCATATAATGAAGCCAAGCATGCCACATAGGAGGCACTTTAGAAGATAAATCAAGACCGTTATATATAACTAATCTTTTATTCCTCCCTAGGTGGTTCTTAAAACAACTAACATAATATTCATTACCAAAATCATCTTTCCCTATTTTTTTAGCCCATATCTTCGCTAAAAACTTATCTATGAACGACATTTATCTTCTCCCACCTTGCCATTTCCCTACCCTTAACTGCTAACCTATCAGCTATTATGTTACCATAATTATCTGAATGACCTTTTACCCAATGCCATATAATAACATGAAGAGCAATCTCCTCTTCCAATTTTTGCCATAGCTGAGCATTCTTAACGGGTTTATTGTCACTTTTAAGCCAATTATTCCTACGCCAATTGTGAATCCATTTTGTAATTCCCAGCTGAAGATATTTGCTATCAGTATACAGATTGACAGTACAAGGTTTTTTAAGTATTTTCAATGCTTCTATAGCAGCTACTATTTCCATCTGATTATTAGTAGTTTCATGGCTATAACCAAAAATCTCTTTAGTTATTTTTTTTGAGCCATCCTCTCCATCTCCATACTCTAGATATGCTCCCCATCCTCCTGGTCCAGGGTTACCGGAGCAAGCCCCGTCTGTGTATATATTAAGTACCGGTTTTGGCGGCATTTAATATACACTCCCTTCTTCACTTTTTTTTCTAAATTTATCAAAAGCTACAACTGTCGCTTCTTTATTATTTATTTTAGCTTTTTTATTATCAGTAAGTTTAAATTTTGAAGGTAAAATATCTGCTTTATTTACATAAGAATTGCTTTTACCGAGTTTAGCCTCATTAGACACCGCAAACTGAAATCCAAAATTGGCTGCTGGATCTAAAAAACTCGTTATAGTATTAAATGGCACTTCAACTGTTTCAGTTATTCCACTAAAGGTAATATTGACTGTAAATTTTTCATCTAAAACTGTTAGATTTTTAAATTGGTGCTGTAAAATAATAGTAATTTCTTTGGGATATTTTTGCTTAACTGGTTTCGATAACACAACCCCTTGAGCATTAGTACGAAAAGATATATAAATGCTTCGATCATCAGAAATTCCATTACTTTGTATGTCCTCAAGTATTTTTTTTAAAATATCAAGTACTGATTTATCTATCAAATGTCGATAATCAAATGTCATAACATACATATAAATTAAATTAGGGCTTTTCTGTTGCCAGGCAAGCCCCCAGCCCCGTGGCTTAGTTACTACGATTAAGCAGCAACAGCCGCAAGACGATTGTTATTATCGTTTGCATTTACTTTTTTTGACCCTAAATCACAAGGATTCGGTGGTATCATACCGGGTAAAAATTATTCCTTTATTAAGCACGTCGATCCTATTTCACCCCCATAAAGCTTGGTGGAGGCGTCGGGTACCGCCCCCGAGTCCGCAACTTCTATTCCAAATAACGTTTATTACCATAGCCCATACAGAGCATACATATTATAAGACCAAAATACTTAGGATGTAAAGCCCTTGCTTTAAAAAATTAATAGTCCTTTTATAAATATAAGCTTCTCTAAAACTTCCAGATATTTATTAACAAAGGCCCAGACAATTAAGTTATTTCTCTTTTTATCTTTAGCTTCAAGACATAAGTTATTTAAACTTAAGAGGTGGAGGTTATTTTTAATTGAAATAATCGGAATCAATTTGTTTCTTTTGTTCCACCATTTTAGCGTTCATCAATAGTCTACAGGAGCATCAGCAATCTTCTTGCACCTACCAACCTTATTACAGAAAGAAATATTAGATTTAATTACTTCCTTTCCTCTTTTACTTCAGGTAAATCCTTTTGTTCAGCAGTTCGCTTTAGCAAAGCTTCGGCTTCTTCATCCTCTAACCATTTTTCTTGATCAAAAAGCATTTGTTGTTGTAAACGAATTACATTTGGATCAGGAATATCAACAAATTTCCTTGCCCCTAAATAAAGAATACTATAAAAATTGATTCTAAATCTATAAAAATTGCTTTCTATAGCTTGAAGCTCTGCCTGGGAGTTACCAAACACTACAATTTTTTTGGGTGAAATATTAGCAACTTTTATAAAATTCAATAAAACATTAGCCTTGGCAGAAGCCCCAGTAAAAATTATGCCATGATAAAAAATTGAAGTATGATCTTCTTTTTTCTCGATTTCTATAATGTCTTTATCATTGATTTTTTCAGTAAAACTTATACCGAGTTCTTTGAGCTCCGAAAGCCTTTTTGGTTCAATATTTTTTATTTGAATTGGCATAGTACACAAAGCGTAAACCGGTACTTTTCTTTTTTTTAAATTTTCAATAAAATTTTTCCAGCCTTCCTCCACCAGCATCAATTTACGCATTTGATACCATTTGACAATTAAATTCAAATATTGAGGATTTGTTTTAGATAAGCTAAATAGTTCATAAATAAAAAGACGATAAGGATTATCACCGTAGTAAAACATTTTTGATTTTGGCATTACCAAAACGTCGTCAAGCTCTATAAATACTATAGTATTTTCGTCAATTAGTTTATCAAGATTTTTAATAGTTATTGAATCCACGGAATAGGTTGGAATAATCTCTCCTTTAGCTGTACCACAAAATGTGAAAACTACCACAATAAACAACAGCTTAAGCTTATTCTTCATAAGGGTTCTCCGATTTTACGTCCACTTGCTTTCTCTTAGTCTGGTTCAGTTTCTTTACAAACTCCTGCCAAAATTGCAAATACTCCTCAGGAGAAATTTCTTTAGTTTCTAGAGGCGGGAGTTTATAAAGAATACCAAAAAATTCATTATCGTTTTTTAGTATTTTCAACTGCTTTTCCAAAGCTTGCAGAAAAACTTCATTGGAAGAAACCGCTACTACTATATCAGGTAACTTTTCTAATTTTGTTGCCAGAAACGTGCTTAAAACCTGAATTGCCGAATTATTTTCACTACTACTATTATAGCTTAACAAACCTTGGTAAAAAGTAGGGTAAGTACCGGCAACTTTTTTCAGCTCTTTATTAAAAATAAAATGTGTATTAGCAAAAACTCCTTCGGTTAGGTCTATTTTTTTGTTTTTTAGATAATTATAAGTCCATACATCAATAGCATCTATATTATTAATTCCTCCGGTAACATTAGAAGTAGTAATAATCAAAAGCGCTTTATTCTTTTGAATATAATCTACTAAATCAGGTAATTCTTTATCTCCGAGTTCGGTTGGATACTGAGTTAGTATCAATGGATTTATATAAAGCCCCTTGGAATTATCAATTTTACTAAAAGCTTTTTTTAGTAGCGGATTAAAATTTTGATCCTGTGGTTGCATAGCAGGATGTGTAGATCTTAAAATAAAACCTTCAATAGGGAATATGAATAAAATTTTTTGTGGGTTTCTTTTTTCAAATATTTCTCCTACCATATCCTTTATTTCCTTGATACTTTCAGGATTATATATTTCTGCATAAGATGAAAAAGAAGCAAAAACATAAATCAGCATTAAAAACAAAGATATGTTTTTCATAAAAATCACAAGGGCTAAATATTGTTAAAACCCAAGCTTAGCACAATTAATCAAAATTTTAATAAGAATTGCATCTTGGAGCTGAAAAGTTAGTTATTATAGCGTTTGTTGAATCACTATTTCAGCATAAAATTAATATTTATCTATAGAGGATTACCATAAATTTAATAATTTCCACCACATTCCGCCTATTCCTCCCCAAATTAGCAGATATATTATGCTTGTTACTAGCCCTATATACCACCAGTCTTTGGTTCTCATGTAACCGGCACCAAAAAATATTGGCGTACTACTTAGCCCAAAATGGGTTAGCCCAGCAGATAAAGTAGATAGGAAACTCAAAATTAACGTTGCCATTAACCCCGGTACTCCTGCATTAATAAATAAAACTAAAAATGTCGGTAACAACACACTAATATGAGCAGTAGTACTTGCAAAAAGATAATGAATGTAAAAGTAAATTAATGATAATATAATTAATGAATTTATCGGCGAACTACTCATAAAAAGAAATTGCAATTTACCTCCAATCCATGTCATTAGGCCAAATTTAGAGAGAAAATCCGACAACATAACTAATGTTCCAAACCAGATAAAAGTGTGCCACGCTCCCTTATCGGCTAAATTATCTTCAAAATTAATTACTTTAGTAACCAGTAAAATAGATAAACCCATTAGCGCTACAGTAGTCGGAGACAAACCAAATTTAGAGCCATTAATCCATAATGCTATTAAAATTACAAACACCGCCATCATAATAATTTCCTGTAGGGAAATTTTACCCATAGCATCTAATTTTTCTCTAGCGATTTGCGGAGCAGAATTCGAATACCTAATTGCAGGGGGATAAAGATAATAGACAACTAACGGCATTACTGCTAAAGAGATAATACCAGGGACAATTGCTGCTAACGCCCAATCCGTCCAAGATATTGTAATACCAGCGCTCGCTGCAAATTTTATTGCTAGCGGATTAGCTGCCATTGCCGTAACAAATAAGGCACTGGTAATAACCGTAGACTGCGCACAAACACTCATAATAAAACCACCATTTCTAGAAGAAATACCAGGGTGTTCTTCATCGGAAAAAGATTTACAAATTGATTTTGCAATAGGAAAAATTATACCACCTCCTCTTGCGGAAGCACTAGGAATAAGAGGCGATAGAACAAAATCGGCAATAACCAGGGCATAAGAAATACCAAGGGTACTATGACCTATTTTAGATAGGACATAATAGGCAATTCTAGAGCCTAATCCAGTTTTAATAAAACCATGAGAAATGAAAAAGGCAAAAACAATCAGCCAAACTATACTATCCCCAAATCCAGACAAACATTCTGCCAATGATAATGTATTTGTAAGAACACAAGCTAAAACACTAAGTAAGGCAATAACTCCCATAGGTAAAGGATTTAAGATAATACCAACTATAGTAGCAGTAAAAATAATCAGTAAGTGCCAGCCGTTTTCAGGTAAAGCTTCGGAAACCGGCAAGTACCACATTATTGAGGAAAGACCAAAAATAATGAAGAGGATAAGAGTTTGTTTATGCTTTTTTGCTTTATTTAACATATCATTATGAATAAATTAATTTGGCCATTTTAATAAATCAGCAATCTATACCACAAACTGAATAAATCAGCTAATATTTTTAATGAGCCTCATCTATTTAGAACAATTCCGATGTTGTATTATTTTCGTTATTAGGAAAATCAGGAGTATTCAGGCGATGATTGTTATATCAGGGTTTTAACCCCATAGAGCGATAAAGTTCAGGATTCTCTTCCCAGGATTTTCTAACTTTAACAAAAAGAAATAAATGAATTTTTACACCCAACAATTCTTCAATATTAATCCTTGCTTTAGTGCCAATTTCTTTGATTTTTTCCCCTTTCTGTCCAATGATCATATTTTTATAACTTTCCTTGGAAACTATTATAGTTTGGTTTATTTTCACTGAGCCGTCCGATTTATTTTGCCAGCTTTCGTTCTCAACAGTTAAATTATAAGGTAATTCCTGGTGAAGCTTCAGAAATAATTGCTCTCTAGTAATTTCCGATGCCAAAAAACGCATAGATAAATTGGTTATATCATCCTTTTCATATAACCAATTTGCTTTTTGCGCATTATTTTTTAGAAATTCAATAAAACCATCTATACCGTGACCAGTTAAAGCAGATATATTAAATTTGTGGGAATCTGGACAGTTTTTAATCAAATAATTTAAGTTATCTAGGTAGTATTTGGGGTGGAGGTCAATTTTGTTTAATAAAAAAACTACTTTTTTACCCAGTTCTTTAATCCTTAAGATAATAGTGTCCATCATTTCATCGATTTTTGCTCCGCTATCTAAAATAAGGACAATTATATCAGCGCTGTTTAAACTAGACCAGGCACATTTGACCATGGCTTTTTCAAGCCTCTTTTTAGCCTTAAAAATACCAGGAGTATCAAATAGTATCAGTTGCGTGTCTCCAATAGTGACAACCCCGGTAATGATAGACCTGGTTGTCTGGACTTTTGGAGTAACAATTGAAATTCTTTGACCGATTATCTTATTTAAAAGAGTAGATTTTCCGGCATTTGGTTTACCAATAATGCACACTGAAAGTAATTTTTGCTCTTCTGGTTTTAACATATTTTATAAAGTTTATTTTTTGCTGCTAAAAATTTTAAGTATAGCTTTTACTGATTTGCTTATTTTTACAATAATAGAAAAGCTAGTTTTCACTATTTAATACTTTATTTAACAATTTTTTTGCGGCTTCTTTTTCAGCGCTTTTTATAGAAGTTCCATTACCGATTTCTTTATAAGCTCCCGCTGATACTCGAACCGTAAACTGAGGCATATGGGCAAGTCCAGACTTACTTATTGTCTCATAATACGGCATTCCATATTTTTGACTTTGAGACCATTCCTGCAAAGATGTTTTAGGATCAACCTTATTTAAATCAAAATCATATAAAAATTCCGACCATAATTTTGTAACGATGGCTTTTATATTTTCCATACCACCATCAAGGTAAACAGCAGCGATCACGGCTTCCATGGTATTTTCAATATTATTTGGATTTACTCTCCCCCCAGATTCTTCCTCACCTTTAGTCATAATTATAAAATTTGCTAAATTAATTTTTTCTGCAACACAGCAAATTGTCTCCTTACTTACTAAATACGATTTTATTTTAGCAATGCCTCCCTCATCAGATTTATTGTAAATATTAAATACCATTTCAGTAATAAGAAAACCTAAGATAGCATCACCAAGTATTTCAAAGCGCTCATAATTTTTACGCCAATCGGATTCATGCTGTTTGAGGGATGGATGGCTTAAAGCTTCACAAATAAGCTCAGGATTTTTGAATCGGTAATTTATTAACTGCTCCAGTTTTGTAATATCCTCTTTGTAAAATCTGTCCATTATTTGCTATTTATACCATTAAGTTACCGGTATGGGTAGGATAACTTTTTTTCTTAAAGTATTTCTATTTATCTATATCGTACAGGCTTTTAAATAACCGATCAAACCTAACTGAAGATAACCACGTCCAGAACCTGGCTAATTGATCTAAAATCCCCAGCTTCTCATCCCAAAAAATTTCTTTTGTCGATAAAAAGACAAATTGGGCTTTAGCTATTAAATTTTCAAATGACACAAAACCTAGCTGATATCTACTATCTCCCGATTGATCACGATTATCCCCCATAAAGAAAAAATGATCTTTTGGAACTATATAAGGCCCAAAATCACTATGTCCGGTTTCAGCTATTCCGTCCAATTCTTTTAGTTTATAAGTATAAAAACTTAAACCATTAGGAAAAGTTTCTTTATATTTTACGTATTCCTGATTTGTTTCATCAAAATACTCCCCTACTTTTACTCTTTCTACAGGAATATCATTTATATAAGTTACGTCTTTTTTTATCTCTATTTTTTCTCCAGGAAGGCCAATTAAGCGTTTTATATAACGGGTAGTCATATCATGAGGCGGGCGCATTATTATAATATCACCTCTCTCTGGAACGGAAGCAAAAACCCTTCCCTTAAATAAATCCGGACTAAAAGGAATGGAATATCGGCTAAAACCATAACTATATTTGGTTGAAAAAATATAGTCATTCCTTAGAATAGTGGCCTGCATAGAAGGAGTAGGCACAAAAAACAACTCTATAACAAATGTTCTAATTGATAGAGCAAATAAAATAACTAATAATAATGACGTTATTTCAGATTTTATATTTTTTTTTACCTCAGTTTCGGCCACAATTTATCTCAATTTAGTTAATAACGATGGCTATAATAACGATTCGCTACAATTAAATCCAGATAATTATGTATATAAATACTAAATTTTCCTCTCCTAATTACCCGCTTAGGACAAGCAAAATAGAATATATAATTTTACACTATACTGAAATACCACTTCAAGACGCCTTAGCAAGACTTACAGATATTAAATCTGAGGTAAGTGTTCATTATCTAATTAAAGAAGATGGGAAGGTTTTGCAGCTAGTTGATGATTACAAAATAGCATGGCATGCGGGAAAAAGCAGTTGGAAAAATTTTACCCAGTTAAATCATCATTCCCTGGGAATAGAAATAGATAATTCCGGAACAGCAGAATTTTCTGCTATTCAAATGCAGTCATGTATAGAGCTATGCAGTTATTTAGTTAATAAACATAATATTAACCCTGCTAACGTAATTGGGCACTCAGATATAGCTCCAGACCGAAAAATTGACCCTGGCATATTTTTTGATTGGCAGTTGCTAGCAAACCAAGGTCTTGGCTGTTGGCATAATTTAGAATACTCCCAGGATTTGGCAAATACGATTTTATATAAATTTGGGCAGCAAGGAAAAGAAATTGCAAACTTCCAACAAGATTTGAGAGCACTAGGTTACAAGCTAAATATATCAGGTAAAATTGACAGCCAGACTAGTAACGTGATCAGAGCTTTTCAAGCTCATTTTTGCCCAAAACTGATTTGGGACAAAGGCGGATTAGATTTTTATCAAAATTTATCGGCACTTTACCATTGGGATAGTTTTTCAGAACAGGCCTTACAAAAGCTATTATCTTAAAAAAGTGGTATTACTAAATAACGGTGGGCAATAAGCGTTTGCTGAAACATGAAATAAAATTTATCTTCATCTTCGCAACCTAAATATGCTCCCATGCACCAATTATGGCTAAACCCAAAACTGTAATCCCAAATGGGAATAGCACTACCAGTCGTATAAATTAAGCTTAGAAGTTTATAGGAAAAACTATTTTTGTATTACCTTAGCATTAACAATTTTTCCTTTAACCTCCGCCAGGTCAAAAAGATGTATTTCGCCGTCCTCTTCAAAAATAAGGTCACCAATAATAAGGCTTCTACCTTTTAATTCTAAAACTTGTACTGACGATTGATTGGATACAAAATCCAAAAACCCCTTGCCCTTATTTACTTTTTTAAAAAGAATATTACCATTAACTACAGTGTTGGTAAAAGTAGTACGCATGGTCGCAATTTTGATATCATTTAACTTCCCATTGGTTATTTTGACACCACCATTAAATACCGCTTCCCCTATAATCTCAATATTTTTCCCTGTAAATGAACCATTACTTTCAACATTTCTAGCTTGAAGCCCATCAACATCAAAAGATCCATTAGATTTTACGGTTTTGCATTCTAAGTTTTCACCATGAATGCTTCCATTAACAATAAGCAAATCTTTGATAACAAGTCCGTTAAATGTAAGATGCCCATTAACTTTTAAAGAGTCATATTCTCCTTTGGGTAAATGAGAACTACCATTGATCGCTGATAGTTCTTTCGCAATAGCTGGCGCATTAAGTCCTACCAAGGTCATAAATATTGTAAATAATATTTTTTTCATTTCTTGAACTCCTAAATTTTAACTTTTTGGTAAATCAATAAGCGAGAACTTTTAAATTAGAGCAACCCCTTTGCTAAAACTACTATAACCGCAAAGTTTCAACTATAGGCCGCTTTGCAAAAAGCTGATCAAAATCTCTGGACTTCCAAATTCACTTTTAAATAGTTTTGATATTTAATAGCTAGACTCCTTTAGCCGTTTTTAATTGCTTTTGGCAAGGTAAACCAGATTGTAGTACCCATTCTTTTACTTTCGGCTTTGATTGTTCCGCCGTGTACTTCAATAACCTTTTTGCACACCGCAAGGCCTACTCCTCTTCCACCGGCAAAACTTTCTGTCCTTGAACTAACCGTAAACTCCTCAAATACTTCATCTAATTCATCAGGGGGGATGCCTATCCCCTCGTCACTAATGCTGAAAATTATCGTTTCATTATCATTATCCCGTTTGATGCTAATTGCAATAGTTCCGCTTTTGGCGTAATTGATACTATTGATAATCAAATTATCTATTGCTTGGCTTAGGTAGTATTTATCAATATTTAAGATGATCCCTTCTTCAATATCCAGCTGCCAGTTCCTCGTTC
>TBL_comb48_EPIDRAFT_1000337_pt1 | contig 37215 bp, 35 predicted proteins | sample TroBogEpilimnion_37_FD_10681 | JGI IMG/M metagenome (IMG submission 10681) | reverse complement strand
GTGACGAGGCTCGAAAGTCTCCCGCCACGAATAGAATGGCCCGATGCGGTTCACGATACGCAGTTCTCCCGCCATGATCTCCACGCGGCGGCTGTACAGCAACGTCAGCAGTGGCTTGCCCATCATGCGAACTCCGCCGATAGCCAAAATTAATGGGAGGATCAGTTCCCAATGCTGATAGTACATTATTACAAACGCGGCGGTCAAGATGGCAACTCCCAGCAGGAGAAAGGAGCGAAGAGGGCGATTTCGGCCCGCCCAGCAATCGAGCACTGTTGGGAAACCATTCGAGTCAAACTCCGCTCGTATGCCATGCACCTGCAATTGCGAGGCGAGATCCTCCGAACTCAAAGCAGCCGTCACTACCGACTCCTTCGCAATGGAGTCTGCCACATTTGGAGCATCTTTTGCGGCGTCGTTTACTGCAAACACGGGCAAAGGCATCACCATCGGTTTACCCCCCTGCGATGAACTGATCTCCAGCGTCCAAACATGCTGTTCAGCACCATCCTGATTTGCGGATGCTGGGTCCACGACTGTGGCAGGCAATCCGCTTGGAATCTCGCAGCGCAGCGGCAGAATCACTCCACTGATGTCACGCCGGGCCTGGGCAGCCGACAGATGCTCCGTGTGTTCCCAGACTGTTTCCTTGGCATTGGTGCGGGAATTCCCCCTGCCACGAGTGGTCTGCCGCTGACAGAGCACTCGCGCTGAAATCGAACTCATAGGGGAAAGCGCACGATCAAGGTGCAAGTCGCCTTCCAACAACGAGCCAGGTTTCACCGGCAATTGCTTGAGCTGCAAAGTCGGGTGTCCGAGTACCCTGCGCGATTGCGCGCACCTCCAGGCCATCCAAAGTGGAAGCAATGCTAGCAAAACTGGCAACAATGCAAACCCGGCCTCCTTTGACTTCGCCAGTTCTCCGCCCAAGAGTACCGCGAGCGCCAGCGGCAGTTGCACCACCAAAATCCATCCTGCAGCTGCGAGAATGAGGTGCAGGTTGTCACTTGTAACCTGAATCGAGTTTCCCGCCCACTCTGGCCGCCAGCGCCAAGGTTCACCAGGATGTTGCGCTGCCAATTTTTGATTCAAATCAGCTTTGCGTGACTCCACCAAGCCATAGATGGAAACCATAAATCCCCCCAGCGAAAACATCGTTGGGAAAAGTGAGAGCACGAGCAACAGTCTCCAGCGTAGATCACGAAAAAGCACGGCCTGCCCCGGCTTGGATGGATTCACAAAACAGCGGAATGGCCTATCTTTACCCTGGAATGCCTTGAGTTGCTGATAAGCCTGCGCTTGGAAGCTGCCCACGTTATCGGAACCGCCAAAAAAGCTCACTTCATCGCCATGGTAGCTGCGCCCATCGAACTCATAACGATAACTGGCAACGGCACGGTAGGTCGCGCCGCCTTTGCCGCCACTCGACGCCTTAAGCTCTGCAGTCTCGATCCAGCACGGCACTTCCACCCAACTGCGCGAAGACCACCACGAATAGATTGGCTGAAAATAGGCCAACGCACCAACGACTAGGCCAACCACGACAAAAGTCAGACCAAACAACACAATACAACCTCCATTGTTCTGGTTCGCAGGATTGGTAGAAGTAGGAATGGCATGTGACATCTTCGCAGCATGCCACAAACCGACTGACTTCTGCAACAGCCGCGTATGATGCAGCCCATGCCCCCCGCCTTTCATCCCTACGGCCCATCCCACAAGGCGGTGCTCGCCATCACGCTGGTGCTGTTCATCGTGATGCTGCTGCTTTCCCGCACCCGCTGGGCGGCGTTCTCACAGCGCGTGCTGGGCGGCATGCTGCTGGCCCTGTATCCCGTTGGTCTGGCGGTGCATGCGGCGTACGGATCGCTCAGTGTGTTGACGGCGCTGCCACTGCAATACTGTGACATTGCCACGCTCGCGGGCGGCATAGCGCTCTGGACGCGCCGCCCGTTTTTTTGCGAGGTGGTGTATTTTTTTGGCATCGCCGGCACCCTCCAGGGACTGCTGACCCCCGCCCTAATCTATGAGTTTCCGGACCCGCGTTTCTTTATATTTTTCATCATGCACGGGGGCGTACCGATCACGGCGATTTACGTCGTCACCGCCATGGGAGTTCGCCCTCGGCCCGGAGCCGTGATGCGCATCATGACTTTCTCCGTAGAGTGGTATGCGGTGATCGCCGTCGTGAATTACTCCATCGGCGCGAACTACGCTTTTCAATGCACGAAACCGGTGCAAGCCAGCCTATTTGACCAGCTCGGACCGTGGCCCTGGTACAATCTCAGCACCATCGGTCTGGGCCTCGTTTTTTACTCCCTGCTCTACCTCCCTTTTGCCCTCAGCAAGGCCAAGTCCTGACGCCCCGGCCAGCCCCGAGCGTTTTGACCGCCCCGCAGCTCCCCGAGATGTCGCTTTGCATTTCCGAATTTGCCCCCATAATCGCAGCCCTTGAAAGCCCCTCCAACCCAGCCCACAAACATGAAAACCCCCGCATGGACCACCGACGACAGCGCCGAGCTTTATGGCATCCACGAATGGGGTCATGAATACTTCGACATCGCGAAGACCGGTGAGGTCGTGGTCAAATTGAAGGACGGCAAAAAGACCAAGTCCGTGTCGCTCGCCTCCATCGTCAAAGGACTACGCGAGCGCGGCACGCAGCTGCCCCTGCTCATTCGTTTCGGCGATCTGCTCCGCTGGCGCATTGACGAACTGAACGAAGGCTTTGCCGCCGCGATCAAGGAAGGCAAATACCAGGGCGTCTATCGTGGTGTTTACCCCATCAAGGTAAACCAGCAGCAGGAAGTCATCGAGGAGATCACACGTTACGGGCGCAAGTACCACTACGGCCTTGAAGCAGGCAGTAAGCCGGAGCTCATCGCCGCGTTGAGCTACATGCACGATCCGGAAGCCTACATCGTTTGCAACGGCTACAAGGACGAAGAGTTCATCGACCTCGCGCTGTACGCGCAGAAGATGGGCCTGCAGGTCATTCTGGTGCTAGAAATGCCGACGGAGCTGGACTTGATCCTGGAACGTTGTGAAAAAATGGGCGTGCGCCCGACGCTCGGCGTGCGCTTTCGCCTCAGCGCCGAAAGTGCCGGCCACTGGAGCGGCTCTGGCGGGGATGCCAGCATGTTTGGCCTGAACATCTCGCAGCTCATGCACGTCGTCGATCAACTGCGCGAAAAAGGCATGCTCGACTGCCTACGCATGCTGCATTACCACCAGGGCTCGCAGATTCCAAACATCCGTGCCATCCGCCAGGCGGTCACCGAAGCGTCGCGTGTTTACGTGGGTCTGGTTCAAGAAGGCGCGCGCATGGGCATTCTCGATCTCGGCGGCGGTCTCGCGATCAGCTATGACGGCCTTAAAGGTGCCAGCGAAGCCAGCAGCAACTACGGCACCAAGGAATACTGTGCCGACATCATCGAGGCGATCACTGAAGTCACCGCCGAGGCTGGCGTGCCGCACCCTGATCTCATCACCGAGTCCGGCCGCGCCATCGTGGCTTACTACTCCGTGCTGATCATCAACATCCTCGACATCAACCGCTTTGAGCCGCGCAAGGGCATCGTCGATCTCGAACTTGCCAAGGATGCCCCTCCCCTGCTGCGCAATCTTTACGAACTGCGCCTGGATGCTGAAAAGCATGCCGCCAAAACCTCCCGCGATCGTCTGCAAGAAATCTATAACGACGCGATCTATTACCGCGACAAGCTGCGCAGCGAGTTCAACTACGGCAAAGTCAACCTGCGTGAACGTGCACACGGTGAAGAGTTGTACTGGGACATCCTGACTTGGGTGTCCAGCATGCGCGAGAGCTGTGACCACGATGGCAGCCAGATGGATCGTCTCGACACGATCATGACCGACTTCTACTACGGCAATTTCAGCGTCTTCCAGAGCCTGCCTGACTTGTGGGCCATCGACCAGATCTTCCCCGTCATGCCGATCCATCGCCTCAAGGAAAAGCCCACGCGCAACGCTGTGCTATCCGACATCACCTGCGACAGCGATGGAAAGATCGACAAATTTGCCCATTCCCACGGCATCAACCCCACTCTGCCGCTGCACGATCCGCAGATCGAGAAAGGCCACGAGTACATGCTCGGCATCTTCCTCGTCGGCGCGTATCAGGAAACCCTCGGCGACCTTCACAACCTCCTCGGTGATACGAACGTCGTCAGCGTCCGCGTGGAAAATGGCAAAGTGAAATACAGCCGCGAACTCGAAGGCGACAGCGTCGCGGAAGTGCTGACCTACGTGGAGTACGATCCCAAGGATATGCTCACCCGTTTCCGCAATCTCGCTGAAAGCGCCGTCATCTCCAAACGCATCACCGCCATCGAGCGTCGCGAGATCATGGAAAGCTTCGAGGCAGGCCTGCGTGGCTACACGTATTTCGAGAGCTGATTGCGTCTCACATAAACGTCGCCTTCCGCAAAATCGCCCGCTGCAACAGTTCCAGATACTGCGCGCAGGGAATTTCATGCCCGCCAAACATGGCGAGATGCGGCGTCGTCCACTGGGTGTCGTGCAGCAGGAAGCCGCGCTCGTGGAGACGCCATTGCAGGTGGGTCAGCGCCACCTTCGAGGCCTGCGGCTCGCGGCTGAACATCGATTCGCCGAAAAACGCCCCGCCAATGCTCACGCCATAGACACCGCCGCGCAGCTTGCCATCCCGCCAAACCTCCGCGCAGTGCGCAAAACCGAGGCGATGGAGCTCCTCATAGGTGTCCATAATGCCATCTGTGATCCAGGTGCTCTCACGATCGGCACAGCCGCGGATCACATCACCAAAGGCCGTATTCCAGCGCACCTCGAACGGATGCTGCTTAAGGTAACGTTCAAACCGGCGCGGCACGTGAAACTCCGCCACCGGCAGGATGCCGCGCATCTTGGGCCGGTACCATGAGATGGAGCCGTCATCCTCCCCCATGGGGAAGGCTCCCTCGCAGTAGGCGTTCAAGAGATCCACTGGCTCGATTTGCGGCATGACGCACTTTAAAGCGATCAAACTTCATGATTCAACTCTTGAACCGTGAAGCGTGAAAAGCGAACGTAGCCGCGTGAACCTCGCCAATCAGATCACCATTTTCCGCATCCTGCTGATTCCCGTCTTCATCGGGCTAGTGATCTATTACGGCGACAGCGCCCGTGGCGAGCACCCCAATGAAGCCCTGCGCCTCTGGTCGGCTGCGGTCTTTGGCATCGCCTCGATCAGTGACGCGATCGACGGCTGGATCGCCCGCCGGTTCAATCAACGCACCCGCTTTGGGGCCATCATGGATCCGCTCGCGGACAAGCTGCTCATGCTCTCCGCCATCATCCTGCTCAGTTTCACTTCCTGGCGGCAGCATTTTCCCCTGTGGTTTCCCATTTTGGTCATTGGCCGCGACCTGCTTTCCATCGGTGGGGCCTTCTTGATCGACCATTTTGCGGGTAAATTCCAAATCCACACCCACTGGACCGGCAAAACGGCCACTTTTGCCCAGATGGCGGCCATTTTGTGGATCCTGCTCGATCTCAAACCTGAATGGCTCATCTGGCCAACCGTCTTTGCCGCCACTTTCACCGCTCTGTCGGGTTTTCTCAATCTGGCCGATGGTGTCAAGCAGTTGCAGGCTGCTGGACATGATTGACTAGGGGGGCGCACCGTGCTCTCTGAACAATGCTCAAAACCGTCGCCATCGTCGGACGCCCCAATGTGGGCAAGTCCGCACTCTTCAACCGCCTTGCCGGCAAAACCATCTCCATCGTCCACGATCAGGCCGGGGTGACGCGGGACCGCATCACGGCACAGTGCCGCCGCGGTCCGGCCTGGTTTGAGATCATGGACACGGGCGGAATCGGCGCTAGCACCGAAGACGTTTTGACCGACCAGGTGCAGATCGAGGCCTCCATCGCCCTGGATGTGGCGGATTTGTTGCTCTTCGTCGTCGATGTCGTCGATGGCATCACCACGATCGACCAAAGCCTCGCCCGTGAACTGCGCCGCACCAACAAGCCTGTCATTCTCGTCTGCAACAAAGCCGACTCCCCGAAGCGCAAGCTGAACGCCAGCGAGTTCTCCAAATTCGGCTTCCCCGACACTCTCGAAGTCAGCGCTGCACACGGTCTCGGCATCGACGAACTCGTCGCACTCGTCTCCGAGCGCCTCGATCTGAAGGAGTCCAGCGAAACGGAAGACGCCATCGCGCATCAAAACACACGCCCGTTGAAGCTCGCCATTGTCGGCCGGCCAAACGCAGGCAAGTCCTCCCTCGTGAATGCCATCCTGGGCTCGGATCGTGCCATTGTTAGCGACGTCCCTGGCACCACGCGTGATGCACTCGACATCAGAGCCAGTTGGAACGGCAAGCACTATCAGCTCATCGACACCGCCGGGATTCGCCGCCGGGCTCATCTGGATAGCGTCGTGGAAATTTCCAGCGTGGACCGCAGCTTGCAGAGCATCAAGCGCGCGGATCTGTGCCTGCTGGTCATCGACTGCGCTGCCGGGGCCAAGATGCAGGACCGTAAGATCGCCCAGTTTATTTTGGAGGAGCGCAAGCCCTGCATCCTCGTCATGAACAAATGGGACCTGTTCCATCCAGATGGCAACCAGAAGGACCGCATCGAACATCTGGACGAACTGATGCGCCGCGAGTTCTTCTTCCTGAATTACGCCCCGCTCGTCGCCATCTCGGCTAAGAACAAAGACCACATCGGCAAGCTCTTTGTGCAGATCGAAAAAGTGCGCAGCGGCTCACAGAACCGCATTGGTACAGGCGCTTTGAACCGCTTGCTCGCCAACGCTATCGAAAACACCCCCGGTGCCTTGGGCCGCAGCACGCACAGCTTCAAGCTGCTCTATGCCACCCAGGTCAACGAGGCCGAAGGTTTTGCTATTCCCGTGCCGCACTTCGTGCTCTTCGCCAATCGTGCCTCAAAACTCACTGACAGCTACATGCGCTATCTGGAGAAAGTCATCCGCGATGAATGGAACGCCCCCGGCGTTCCATTTAAAATGAGCGTGCGCGGCAAGGGCCCGAAGAACGCGAAGTAAGCTTGTTGGATGCCTGCCTGCCTTTGGAATTTGGCACTCACGGCTTCCAAGGCCGGATGATGCTGACTAGTCTGCCGCATGGCCACCATCCAGACCACCACCGTCGGCTCCTACCCTGTCCCCGAATGGCTCAGCGCGCTGCCCAGCGAAGCCGCCGTCATGGATGCCACGCGCGTGGTGTTCGACACGCAGCGCCAGGCGGGTATTGATCTGCCGACGGATGGCGAGCTTTATCGCTTCGATGTGAATCATCCCGACACCAACGGCATGATCGAATACTTCGTCCACAAACTGGGCGGTATCGACAGCCGTGTGGGCCGTGCGGATGCCGCCGCGTTTCGTGCCAAGCATGAGATGGCCTTCCGCAGCAAGCCAGCCGCCGTCGTGCGCGGCCCCATCACCGAAGGGGTGCTCAATCTGGCCGAGGACTGCCGCCGCGCGGGCAAAGTGGCCGGTGGCCCTTTCAAGTTCACCCTCACCAGCCCCTACATGCTCGCCCGAACGCTGCTGGACAATCATTACCACGACTTTGAAGCGCTCAACATGGCCATCGCCGATGCCATGGCCGCACAGGCCGCCGATTTGCAGTGCGACTGCGTGCAGGTTGATGAAGCGAACATTCCTGGCAATCCGGCGGATGCACCCATCGCCGCTGCAGGAATCAATCGTGTGCTGGATGCCGTCAAAGGCACGAAAGCCGTCCACTTCTGCTTCGGCAATTACGGCGGTCAGACGATTCAAAAGGGCGAGTGGGCCACGCTCATAACCTTCCTAAACTCATTGCATGCCGACCACCTCGTGCTTGAACTCGCACATCGCCCTGCCGCTGATCTTGACGCGCTCAAGGAACTTGATCCCAAAATCGGCGTCGGCCTCGGCGTCGTGGACATCAAGGTAAACCACATCGAAACCGCCGACGAAATTGCCCACCGAATCGAAGCAGCGGAAAAGAAGCTCGGCACAGGCCGGGTGAAGTTCATCCATCCCGACTGCGGCTTCTGGATGCTCAAACGCAGCATCGCCGACCGCAAAATCGAAGCACTTGCGAAAGGTCGTGACCGCTTCGAAGGGCGGTGATTATCTGAAACTCACACCAACCCAAACAGCTTCTTCAGTGACGCTTCATCCGCCCTTGTAGCAAGGAGGAAAGTCTGGCTGCCGTCACTCCAACTGGCCATGTTCCAGTTCTTGCTGGTCTTGAACTGGGGCTGAAGCTGTGGTGGCAAGTCGGTAATGCCAGTGTTGTCCACCACGACGAGATGAGCTTCTTTGCCGGGCTCAATCTCAAAACAGATGATGGATGCCACATGACCGGCAATCTGGATGCGTTTGCAGGCCAGCGCGGGCATCGTCCCCACCGTGCCAGGCAGGCGAACCGGCGTTGGCGATTGATCGGCCACCAGCATTTTTTTGATGGCTTCGAAATCGCCCGAAACGTGATCAACCTTGGACATGCCGTACTCGACTTTCGTCACGGCAGCGAGCGACTCAGCCTGCCATCCAGGCATGCTGCTGCTCACCGGCCAAAGCATCGTCCAGCCGACCACAACCGCAGCAGCGGCAGCAGCCAACGTGGGCAAAACCCAGCGGAAGGATTTTTTGGCAGGCCCCTTGGCATTCTGCAGGATGCTTTCGCGCAGGCCCGCAGGAATGGATGCAGCGAATGCTTCGGCCACTTGTTCATCAAACGCGGTGCGTTGCTTCAGCCATGCTCCCAATTCGGGATCGCTCTCCGCCATCGCACGCGCCTCTGGCGACGCATCCTGCGGGCGGAGCGTCGTGGCATCGAGTTCGAGTTTGGCTTCTTCGCGGTTCACGTAGCGGGGAGGGGTATAATATTGGAGGAGGCGGAATCTTCAAGGCGGCGCAGAATGGTGCGCAGGCTGTCTTTGGCGCGGGAGAGGCGTGACATCACGGTGCCAATTGGAACCCCAACCGGCCATGTAGGCGTTCATCTGCGGAAAGGGAATGCCGAGTTCGGTGAAGAAGGCGGTGGGGGCGCTGATGTCGCTGAGCTTGCCTTTGCCGGTCTCAAAAAACTGCCAGCCCCAGTAAAGGCGGATGCCGAGCAGGAAGGGATCTGCCAGATACATGGCGGTGCGGCCGAGGAGGGTGTTGGCGAGGGACCAGGGTTTCATGTTTTGTGGGGAAATTTGGTGAACCAGCCGAGCTGAGAAAATTCGGTGAACCAGTCACGGATCTGCGCGGGCCAATCAGTGTCCGGAGTGGCTTCAGCGAGGGCGACCTCAATGGCATCGGCCAGCGTGAGGCCGTCCCGCAATGCGGCGAGCATGGCAAAGGCCTCGGGAGCAAGTCGCTTGAAGTAGAGTATGTTGTCATGGCGGTTTACGGCCAGATGCACACGCTCACGCTTTAATTTCGGTGCCTTGGCGAGGCGGGCACGTGTGGGAGCCTCGGACATGGCCTGGCTGGCGGAGCCGCGCACATCGGCGTCGGCTTTTTTCATCGCGGTGATGAAGTGATCGACGGCGTGATCAATCTGCAAGAGTACGACGCAAGGTTGGAGTCCCAGATGCAGTGTGGAGGGATCAGAGCCGAGGAGATCATCAATCCGCAGCGGTTTTTTCAAAGCCTCGTCAAAGGCGAGCGTCTGCGCCCACTCGACACGTGCAACATCACGCGCTTTCATTTCAGTGATGAAGGCGGGGAGTGCGGAGCCGAGGTTGCGCAAGGTCCAGGAGGTGCTGGGATGCTGCGCCAGGTAGTCGCGGCAGAGCCGGTGAAAGCGGCGCTCACCCAGCAAAGCGCGCAGTGCAGGATAGTCATCATAGAGACAGTCGAGCAGGCGGAACCAGTACTGAAGGGCGTAGATTTCGAGGCGCTCGAAGCCGCTCATGCGGTCGTTCGGCGTGATGAAATCGACCTGCGTGCTGGCCTGAAGACCATCCTTGCGCGTAAGCGGCTGCATGAGTGCCGCCGCCATCGTGCGCTGGAGTAGTCGCAGATCAGCGTTGGTGCGGAACTGGCTAGGCGTGGGTGTGCTCATGGAGATAGCGGTTGGCTTTGAGCGCTTCGGCATGGACGTCGTCGAAGCTGGGGATTTTGTCGTCCCATTCGAGAAGCGTGGCGGTGCTGCCGGAGTTTTGAATGGCTGTGGCGTAGAGCTCCCAGACAGGATCGGGCACGGGATGATCGTGTGTGTCGAGGATGACGTGATCGAGCCGGGTGTGTCCGGCGATGTGGATCTGACCGACTCGATGATGCGGCACGGCGCGCAGATATTCGAAAGGGTCAAACCCGTGATTCTGCGAGGAGACGTAGATGTTGTTCACATCCAGAAGGATGCCGCAGTCGGCGCGCTCGACGACTTCATTGAGGAATTCCCATTCGGTCATCTCGTTCTGGGTAAACTCGGCGTAGCTGCTCACATTTTCCACGCAGATGGGGACTTCGAGAAAATCGCGCGCCTGCCGGATCTTCTCGGCGGTATGTTTGGCCACGCTCATGGTGTAGGGCATCGGCAGGAGGTCGTGCGAGCAGCGGCCATCCACGCTGCCCCAGCAGAGATGATCAGAAAGCCAGGGTGTGTTGGTGCGCTTCACCAGACGCTTGAGTTTTTTGAGGTGGTCACGGTTCAGCGGGTCGGCATTGCCGAAGTACATCGCCACCCCATGCTGCACGACGCGGTATTGTTCCAAAATGCTGTCCAGCACCTCCAGAGGGCGGCCGCCATCGACCATGAAATTTTCGGAGATGATCTCGAACCAATCACAGACGGGCTTTTTCTCCAGGATGTGCCGGTAGTGCGGCACGCGAAGACCAAGACCGATGCCGAGGTCGGTGTGTCCATTGAAGGCGTTGGCGGGCATGAGTTCGAGTTTAAGGTAGGTGCAAAATTTCCAGTGACTGACCGCAGCCACCCGCGAGGGTGGCGGGTGGCTGCGGGAGTCTAAGCTGCTTATTTGGCAGGCTTCTTCGGCATGGTGTTGCAGCCGCCTTTGCCCTTGCAGGAGTTCTTGCCTTTGCAGCCGTTGTCGCCGGACTTGCAGCCGCCAGTGCCTTTGCACTCGTTGTGCCCCTTGCAGGTATGCTGGCCTTTGTCGGCCATTTTTTCGATGGAGACGCCCGGGTTGGCGGACTGCTGGGTGCTGGTGGTCTGGGCAGCGTAGGCTCCGGAAAGGAGACCGGTGAAGGCGGCGGCGGCGATGATGTGTTTGGTGCTCATGACAGGTGTGATGTTCTTTGGTATGTTTGTTAGTTCTGGCTGGCTGCGGGGATTCGAGCCATCACAGCGTGTGAGCCACCGCCGGGGCGATTATTCCCGCTGAACTGAACTTTCTTTTAGCAGGGGGCAAAAAGTCCTGCTTTAGTACCCCCTGCGCCTGGGTCTGAACCGTGCGCTTTCCCGTCATGGCATCTCTCAAGCACATTCATTTCATCGGCATTTGCGGCACAGCAATGGGTTCGACTGCAGTCGCGCTACGCGCACTCGGTCACACCATTAGCGGCTCCGACAGTCAAGTCTATCCGCCGATGAGCGATGTGCTACGGGATGCGGGCATCACCGTCACCGAAGGCTACAAGCCGGAGAATCTGCCACTGCAAGCGGATGTGTATGTGGTGGGTAATGCGATCTCTCGCGGCAATCCCGAACTCGAAACCCTGCTGGAGAAAAAGCTGCCCTACGTCTCCATGGCAGAGATGCTGAAGCGTGAAGTCATTCAAGGCAAACGCAGCTTTGTGGTGAGCGGCACGCATGGCAAGACGACGACAACGACAATGCTGGCGTGGATCTACGAGCACGCAGGCAAAAACCCCGGCTTCATGATCGGCGGTGTGCCGGAGAATTTTGAATCCGGTGCACGCTTCACCCATTCGGACCTGTTTGTGATCGAAGGGGATGAGTATGACACCGCCTACTTCGACAAACGCAGCAAATTCCTGCACTACCTGCCGGAGTGCGCGATTGTGAACAACATCGAGTTCGACCACGCGGACATCTTCCGCGACCTCGACGAGATCCTGCTTTCGTTTCAGCGCTTTCTGAACACGGTGCCACGCAACGGCCTCGTCCTGATCAACGGTGACGATCCCAACTGCCTCACCCTGCGTGCCAAATGTCCTGCCCCCCTCAAGACGGTGGGTCTGGGACCTACTTGTGATTTCCGCATCAAGATCACCGGCGTAACTCCTGAAACCACGCAATTTGAAATCAACGGAGTTGCGTTCGAGGTGCCGATGGTGGGCGAATTCAATGCGCGCAACGCAGCCATGTGCGTCTGCGCGGCCCGTTTTGCCGGATTGAGTGACGATGAGATCCGCGCTGGCCTAGTCAGTTTCCGGGGTATTCGCCGCCGTCAGCAGGAGCGTGGCACCGCCCACGGCATCACAATCATTGACGATTTCGGTCATCATCCGACTGCGATCCGTGAAACGCTACGCGGCCTGCGGCAGCGCTATGATGGACGCCGCCTGTGGGCGCTGTTCGAGCCGCGTTCAAACACCAGCCGCCGTAATGTGCTGCAAAACGAATTGATCGAGGCGCTGACCGAAGCCGACGGGTCAGTCATCGCGGCAGTGGCCAATCCCGAGAAAGTCGCGGCGGATCAACGCCTAGACACGGTCAAGGTGGCGCAGTCAGTCACAGCACGCGGCAAGCCCTGTTGGTTTGAAGCCAGCACCGAGGCCATTGTCCAGCGCCTGAAGCAGGAAACGCGCAGCGGTGACGTGATCGTGGTGTTCAGCAACGGCGGCTTCGATGGCATCCACGACAAGCTGCTGGGGACACTCGGCGGGTAGCGCATCACGCGGCCGGTTTGATCTCAGCAAAAATCAACCGACCTGCGCTGGTCGGGAGAGTGCCCGAAACCACCACATCTACCGTCTGGCCGATCTGTGCAGCGGCGTTGTTCACGACGATCATGGCCCCGTCAGGTAGGTAACCCACCGCTTGGTGCTTGTCCTTGCCGGGCTTGGTCAGCGGCAGCCGCAATTCATCCCCTACGCTGAGTTCTGGATTCAGCGCTGAGGCCAGTTCACGCAGACTGAGCACTGTGATGCCGCGCAGCCGGGCCACTTTGGCGAGATTGTCGTCATTGGTCAGCAGGCGGGCATTCAGTTCACGTGCCAGCGTCACTAGGCGCACCTCTACTGGAGCATCTGACACGCCGTCTTCATGAATGGAAACCTTCATCTCAGGCTTGGCTCGCAGTTTTTCCATCATCTCGATACCACGCCTGCCCCGCAGGGATTGTGCGGCCTCGGGAGAGTCTGCCAAGTGCTGGAGGCTGTCCAAAACACAGCGCGGCACCACCACGGCACCGCTTAGAAAACCGCTGGCGAATACACCCGGCAGCCGCGCGTCCATGACCACGTTTGCGTCCAGCAACAGCGGCTCACCTTCAGAGCCGTCTCGGCGGAACCGGATGTAAGGAATCAGAAAGGCAAACTGGTCACGGTCACTGCGCAGTGCAAACGTGACCCCAAAAAACGCCAGCGTGCTGTAGATGCAGATCTCTGCGACGTTTTGCAGCGCCGCGCCCTCCTCGTGATTTTGAAAGTAGGCGAGCTGAAACACGCCGATTCGCGTGATCAGCCAGGCGCAGAACAGTCCCACTGCAAGCCCCAGCGTGGCATGCGAGAAATCTCGCAAAGTGAAGTGCGCCAGCAGCACATCCAGCACCAATAAAATGCCCATAAACACCGCCCCGCTCACCGCTCCGACCCAGGCATCCTGATCCAAACCCAAAGCTATCGCAATGCCGATGAAAACGGAGAACGCAAAGAATAGCGCACGCACTAGGCGGACGGGCCAGGAAGGTTTCATGGGTAATGCGCAGGGATTTAAGGCAAAAACTAGACGGAGCAAAAGGATTCTCCCCTGGAATTCTTCACGGCCTCATGGCTAGACCACCGCGCCGCGTGAATTGGAGATCCACTCCAGCGTCCGCAAACGCCCTTCCCATTTCTCGTTCCAGCTCAGCCACACTGCGCCCTGCCAGGATGAACTCCCGCACTGCATGCTCCTCAGACATGCCTTTCTCCATAGCCCGCAGCAGTGCTTTCACACCCGCCCCATCTCCTGCGCGATCCAGATAGGTAAGATAGAATGTCAGCAGCATCGACGAGGCACGGTTCTCGCTTGCGGCGGGCGACTCCAAGCTCACCGCCCAGGCTTTGGGTTCCATGGCCAGCAGCTCGGCCAGGTTCAACATCGCAAAGCGCACCGCCTGCCCCATCTGCCGGGCACCGGACTCACGCAAGCTTTGCCTCAATTGCTCAATCGTCTGCGCAGGCGAAAGTCCGGCATTCTTTGTCTCCGCAAATTCAGGAATGTCCGTCAACAACCACACTGGCTGCCCCCGGTTCACCACAGGCTCTTTGGCCGGAGGTGGCTGCACAACCTCAGGAGCAGGTGCCGACACGAGATCTTTCTTCAATCCGTAGGCCAAGACGGACGATTGCATCGTTTTCAACGGCGACTTCAAGCTCCGCGCCTCCACCAGCGGCGACTCACGGCTGGCAATGGCCGCCCGAGGATGCGGCGTCTCCTGCTTCAACCACAACACGAACGCAGTGACTCCCAAAGCAGCCGCAGACACCATGGTCACGCGCACCACCGTCATAATGCTCGGCCTGCCACGCCGACGCCGTTTACGAACGACTTCGGTTTGGTCCATGAGCGCTATCGGCGCGCAACTAGGAGCGAGGGGATGCATGACAGCTGGTACTGACCGGGTAAAAGCTTCAATAGTCAAGCCTCCTTAACTAAACCTTGCCTTAAACTAGGTTAATCAACCCGAATCATTGCATCATCGCCTGCGCCTTTTCCGCCACCACAGGCTCATCCCGAAACAGGGCCAAAGCGGGGCGCAGCAATTGCGGGTCTTCATCCAGTGTCCGTTCGGCAAGCTGGCGCGCTAGGCGCACGAGCCGGGTATCTGCCAACAGTTCGCCAAACAAGAGCGGTGCCTGCCCACTCTGTGCATGCCCCAGTACATCCCCCGGACCACGCCGCCGCAGATCTTCCTCGGCGATTTGGAAGCCGTCGCTCGTCTCTTCCATGATCGCCAGTCGCTGGCGGTTTTCCGCGTCCTTGTCATCCACAAACAGGACGCAGTAGCTCGTGTGCGCCCCGCGGCCAATTCGGCCACGCAATTGATGCAACTGCGCCAGACCAAAACGGCCCGCGTCATGAATGAACATCACCGTCGCGTTCGGCACATCGATGCCCACTTCGATCACCGTCGTCGAAACCAGTGCATCCAGCTTGCCCGCGCGGAAACGTTTCATCACCTCCTCTTTCTCTTCCGCGCCCATCCGCCCATGCAGCAGCCCCACCTCGCACGGTGCGAGCAGTTTTGACCACTCCTCGTGGCCCTTCGTCGCTGCACCCGCCTCCAGCTTTTCCGATTCATGAATGAGTGCATACACGATGTAACCCTGCCGCCCTTCCTCGATCTGCTCGCGCAGGAATTTCGCCGCATCTTTCAGCTTGGTCTTCGGCCGCACTTTCGTGATGATCTTCACCCCATCGCGCGGCTTTTGGTCGATCGTGGAGACTTCCAGATCACCGTAGATCGTCAGCGTCAGCGTGCGCGGGATCGGTGTGGCCGTCATCACCAGAACGTCAGGGGTATCACCTTTGCGGATCAGTTTCGCCCGCTGCGCCACACCAAACTTGTGCTGCTCATCAATGACGACGATCCCCGTGTTGTGCATCAGTTCCGCGTCATGCAGCAGCGCATGCGTGCCAATGACGATCTCGGGTTTCGCCGAGCTGCTCTTTCCACGCATTAATTCAAAACTTTCTCCATCCTCTCGTTTCGATCCCGTCCGCAGCGCCACGCGCAGTCCCAGCGGTTCCAGCCACTTGCGGGCATTGCGCGCGTGCTGCTCAGCCAAAATCTGCGTTGGTGCCATTAGCACCGCCTGCCGACCTGATTCGACCGCACGCAGCATGGCAGCGAACGCCACCACTGTCTTGCCACTACCCACATCTCCATGCAGCAGGCGGTTCATCGGATTGCCCGAAGCCATATCGTGGTGAATCTCATCCAAACAACGCTGCTGCGCCGTAGTGAGCTGAAACGGCAGCTCATTGAAAAAGTCCCGCAGCAGCTCGCCCGTGCCAGCTTGTCTGCGTCCGCCGGATTCGATCACCCGCCGCTTCCGTCTTGCCACCCGCAACTGGTAACCATAGAACTCCTGGAGAGCGAGATAGCGCCGCGACTGCTCCAGGCTTTCCATGCTGGAGGGGAAATGCACTTCACGCATTGCCTTGGAACGCGACAGCCCCGCAAACTCCCCTTCCCCGCTCGGTGTCGGCAGCAGATCTTCGATGAAGGACTCCGGCAGCGCCTGCAGCACATGCCACGCGGCGACTCGCAACGCCTTCTGGGTCATCGCCCCTTTCAGCCGGTATATCGGCGTGATGCGCCCGGTGTGAATCTGCTCCGCATCGTCATCTGAACCGCCTTTGACGATTTCATACTCTGGATGCGCCATGCTCAAGCGGCCCTTCGTGTCTTTGATGACGCCATAGACGATCAGTTCCTGCCCCTCGGCCAGCACCCGGCTCATAAAGGGCATGTTCCACCACTTCAGTGTGAGCTGCTGTCCCAGCAACCCCGTCGCATGCCGTACCGCAGCCTCAAACACGCCAGCCCTGCCGAAAAATTTGTTCCCCGTCTTGGTGATCAACACATGATGACACGCCGGCACCAGCCCCGCCTGAAACGCCAGCGCCTGCATGTGCCGCCGGTCCTCATGCCGAAACGGCAGCAAGGCAACCACATCCGCGACCGTCTTCACCCCCTCCTTGCCCAGCAGACGCGCCGCATTCGCGGGCATGCGGGGGACTTCAGCGAGGGAAAGGTCGAATGGGATCACCTCTTGAAATGGAATGCGCGGACAGAAGTGTCAAAGACGATCTCGTTTCTGGATGCGAACGCGAAATAGCGCTCACCGTGGATCATTCACACGCCCCAGGAATAGACAGGCACCGCTTTCCGCATGTTGGATGGCAAAGAGGAAGGGGCGGTCGGCTTTGAGTTCGATGGGTTTGGGGCGCTGGGGCTCCATCACTGCCAAAGCGCGCATCATTACCACGGCCGTCGCTGCTGCGGCTTCGGTGCCTTTTTCGTCAAGCTCCAGGAAGGTCTTGTGAAACACCTTTGAAATGTACAAGTACTCCTCCGGACGCTTGGGGGCCATGGCGTCAAAATCAGCACTGCCGCGTGGGTTGTCGAAGGCGGTAGTCATGCCCAGCTTTTGCAGCATGTCGCCGAGTTGAACCGTGGGCGGGGTGATCTTGAATTTGGCCAGATGCAGGATGACTTCGCGGCTTTCGGCTTTTGAGCACGCGAGCAAAAGATCTGGAGTGAGCTTGGCTTCAACCGCCGGCAAACCATCAACGCTGTCAGGAACGATGAGCAGAAAATGCAGGTGCCCACCCACATAAGGCAGCGCTATAGCCTGGAAGCCACCGCCATTGAAATAGCGCATCTTCATGGTGGTTTGCATCGTCGGCACGTCCACGGTTGGCTTGCCGCCGCTCACATGAAATGGCTGCGGTGAAGTCGCCTGCTTGGCAAACTCAGAGGCCCAGGCGGCTTTGAAGTAAAGCGCGTTTGCCAGCACGAGCCTGGTGTCCTTGGGCAGCGTATCCGTGATCAAATCACGAATTTTATTTTCTGTCTGCTTGGCCACCCAGTCGTTGATCTCTCGCGTCGCCCCGGCCGGGTCTTTGCTGAAAGCAATAGGCTGCAGCGGCGCACCCAAATATTGTTTCACTTCCGCGATGAACGGCGGGCGAAATGCATAGCTCTCCTGCCCGAAGAGCCGATTTGCCACACGCAGTGTCAGGGCTTCGCTCGGGCCGCCATTTTTCTTGGCCTCTGCAACGATCTTTTCGGAAGCCTTACGGGCCCCTTCCAGCGACTGCTCCAGCGCGAAGAAGGATTCACCGAGAACCTGTTTGTCCGTCGGATAATGCAGCACGCGAGCCATTTCCTCCTGCGTGGCACCGCTGGCCCCCAAGTAGGTCATTGCCAGAGCTGACTGAACCGAGTACGGCGACAGGCACAGATTGCCCTCCTTGGGCATCTGCCGGTGCAGGTCAAGGCCAAGGGCATTCACCGCCTGTGCGGCGGATTCCGGCGTGGCTGAGCAAAGCGATGTGGCAGATGCAGCCATGAAAGCGAGGACGGGAATTTTCATGCCGTCAGTCTGGCGTTCGTAAGCCCGACAGCCAGCCAATTTTAATCCTTCCGCTTCAACTGCGGGAACAGGATCACATCGCGAATGCTCTCGGCCCCCGTCAGCATCATGATCAGGCGGTCAATACCGATGCCGATGCCACCGGCGGGGGGCATGCCGTGTTCGAGGGCGAGGATGAACTCTTCGTCGATCTTCTGGGTCTCTTCACCGGCCTGATGCTCCAGGCGCTCGCGCTGGACGATGGGGTCGTTCAGTTCGGAGTAACCGGGGCTGATTTCCTGGCCGTTGATGATGAGTTCGTACACGTCCACGATGGAGTCGTCGGTGGCGTTCTGCTTGGCCAGGGGGACGAGTTCTTTCGGGCAATGGGTGACGTAGAGGGGATCGAACTGTTTGGCTTCAATGAGGCGCTCGAAGACGTGCTGGGTGACTTCGTAGTCTTCGAAGTTGGCTCCGATCTCGACGCCGAGTTCCTTGGCGCGGGCTTTGCGCTCTTCAGGGGTGTATTCGTACCACTTGGGATCGACGCCTTTGAGGAGGTCGGTGTAGCGGGCACGACGCCATGGGCGGGAGAGGTCGATGGACTTGGTGACGGCGCCTTCTTCGTCCTTGTGCTCGATCTTGAGGCCGCCGCAGAAGTTTTCGGCGAGGTGGCAGATCATGCCTTCGACGAGGTCGGCCATCTTCTCGAAGTCGGCGTAGGCCCAGTAGGCCTCGAGCATGGTGAACTCGGGATTGTGACGGCGGCTAAGGCCTTCGTTGCGGAAGTTGCGGTTGAGTTCAAAGATCTGCGTGAAGCCGGCGACGAGCAGGCGCTTCAAGTAGAGCTCTGGCGCGATGCGCAGGAACATTTGCTGATTGAGCGCGTGGAAGAAGGTCTCGAAAGGCTTGGCTGCGGCGCCGCCGGGAACGTCCTGCATCATCGGGGTTTCGACTTCGAGGAAGCCGCGCTCCTGCATGTAGCTGCGGATGGCGGCGACCATCTTGCTGCGGGTCACGAAGATCTCGCGGCTGCGGTCGTTGGAAATGAGGTCGAGGTAGCGCTGGCGGTATTTGATCTCCTTGTCGGTGACGCCGTGCCATTTGTCGGGCAGGGGGCGCAGAGCCTTGGACAGCGGGATCAGTTTTTTGACGTGGATGGAGTTTTCGCCGCGCTTGGTGACGAAGGTGAAACCTTCCACGCCGACGAAATCGCCGATGTCGATGAGCTGATTGAACTGCACGTAGGCTTCGTCGCCCACGTCGCCTTTGCTGAGGTAGCACTGCATGCGACCGGTGATGTCGCCGATGTCAAAGAAGGTGGCCTTGCCCATCTCGCGGCGAGAAAGCACGCGGCCAGCGACTTGAACCTGAAGCTCTTCGAAACTGGACTTCATCTGTTCTTTCAGCGCGCCCGGCTGATGCGTGGTGTCAAAGCGGCCGCCGAAGGGATCGAGTCCGGCCTTCACCAGTCCGTCGAGCTTTTCACGGCGGAATTGGAGGAGTTCGGACTCGGAATGTTCTGGGGCTGCGGGCGTCGGTTGCATGGTCGTACGGATGAGTGGGCCGTGTTCATAGCCCTTTCCAGACGCTTTGCCACTGCAAACGTCATACCGCAGCCGGGCCTCACTTGGCCTCGTAAAATGGGAAGAGCAGTTTGATTTCGGCGGGGCTGGGGCGGCGGCCGTATTCGCAGACTTCGAAGGTTTCGGCGTATTTCACCGCCTTGCCCGCCTCGGGACCGTAGAGTTTGACCAGCAGTTCGCGGTACTTCTCCGCCTCGTTGCTTTGGCGGGCACCCCAGTGCCGTTTCAGCCATGCACGGCGGGCCACTTCGTTGCTGGCGGGCGGGACTTCTTTTTCGACGTGTTCGGCTGAGCCGCTAGCGCCGCCTTCGTAGGCCTGGGAGGTCAGTTCATGCAGGCCGTCGAGTTTTTGGTCGAATGAATCGTCCACGCTCACGGCGATGTCGGGTGTGAAGGGGTAGGGTTTTTGAAAGCCGTCGCTGGAATAGAGAAACACGGGGTTCTTTTTCAGCGGCGGCACATCCGGCACGATGAAGGGCACGGTGACCATGAAGGCAGCGTCCTGGATCAGCACGCCAACATAGCGATGATCGGGATGATAATCCCAGGGACGGTGAGCGATGACGATGTCCGCCTTCCACTCGCGAATGACACGAGTGATGAGCTTCCGGTTCTCCAGCGAAGGCAGCAACTCGCCATCGTGAATGTCGAGCACCTGGGAAGTCACACCGAGCTTCTTGGCGCAGGCCGCCGCCTCCGTGGCACGACGGATCGCCAGCGGCCCACCTGCCTCCTTCCAGTGGCCGATGTCGCCATTGGTGACGGAGACCAGTTTTACGTGATGGCCCAGGCGCGCCCATTTGACGGCTGTGCCTGCGGTCTTGTATTCGGCATCATCGGGGTGGGCGCCAAAGACGATGATGCGGAGCTTGCCGTCGTTTTGATCCTCCGCGTGGAGGGAGAAGGCGGCGAGGCAGGCGACGAGGGTGAGGAGAGAGCGAATCATGGCGGCAGGAGTACGCCGCCATGATGCTGAGTTGTTCAAAGCTCAATGCTGAGGAAGCTCTGCATCAGCCATGACAGCAGACCCAAGTGGAACCAGACCCGTGTGGTGAGATCGAGGAATGAAAGTAGCGCCAGTGAGGAGCACACCCCAAGGCACCCTTTTCCCCAAACCGAAGCGTGCATGAAAAAGAACACAGCGAGCGCCACATGAACCAGTGCGAAGGGCAGAAGGCCCCAAAACAGCGCCCGATAATCGGGCGATGATGCATGCGAGGCGAAGAGTGTCCAAAACCCGCTGAAGAGCAGGATGCCAAAGGCAAGGCTCTTGAGCGAGGTTCGGAGCATTCTTCAGACTTCTTCGGATTTCGGTTCTGGCAGGAGGAAGCCGACGACGAAGGCGATCACGGCCATGGCGGTGGCGATGTAACCGGCGGCCATGGCGACGTGCATGGGCTTTACCGCAAGTGCGCCGCCGGCGAGCATGGGGGCGAGCCAGCTGGTATTCAGTGTGGCCATGCAGGTGCCGACCATGCGGCCGCCGACGTTGGTGGCGAAGCTGCCGCCAGTGCCGCGCAGGTGCATGGGGAACACTTTGGGGAGATACTCACCGAAGTAGCTGAACTGAGCCACGGTGACGAGACCGCAGACTGCGTAGCCCCACATGAAGGCGTCTCCGCCGTCTTTGAAGAGGACGAAGTAGGTGACTGGCAGAATGACGAGCGCGGGGATTTGGAAGACTTTGAGCAGCTTCACGCGGCTGATGCCCCAGATGAGCAGACCGGCCAGCAGCACACGACCTGCGAGGCCGCCCATTTCCTGATGGAACTGGAGCTTGTCGCTCATCGCTTTGATTTTGATGTTCACCGGCTTCTGTTTGTCGAAGTTGGCTTTCATGTCCGCTTTGAGTGCGGCCTTGGCGGCGTCATCGAGGCCGGGGGCTTTCAGTTTGGCGCTGATCTCCATGTCGGTTTTCTTCAATGCGGCGAGCGCCATGCCTTCAGCTTTCAATTCTGGGAGGCCCGGTGTGACACGTGCGACGGTGACCTGCAGGGCACCAAAGGCGATGCCATAGGCGCAGGCGGAGAGGATCGTGGTGACGATGGTCACGCGGCGCAGTTCAGACGAGAACAATGCGGCAAAGCTGGGACGTTTGAGGGTGCCGGCCAGTTTTTTGTCCTTCCACACTTTGGACTCCGGAACGAAAGGCAGCATGAGCGCGATGGGGATGGCAGGCAGGATGCCGGACATGAGGGTGTAACGCCATGCGCCGATGCCGGTGCTGCCAGTCGGCAGGCCCCAATGGGGCAGGGTGTCCAAGTTCTTGCTGATCCACACGCTGACCACCGTGACGAGCACGCCACCCAGAGAGGCGCAGGCCTGGGTGATGCCCAGCCACTTTTCCTTTTGATGTTTGTCAGTGAACACTTCCGCGAGCCAGGTGATGGCGGCGACAAACTCCACGCACACGCCGATGAACGTGGTGCAGCGGAAGAAGATGAACATGGGCAGCGAAGTGGCGAAGGCGGCGCAGAACGGTGAGAAGGAGTACACAAAGATGCTCGCGGCCATGATGGTCTTGCGGCCAAATTTATCGACCAGCCAGCCACCGAGGAGGCCAAAGACACCGCCGCAGACTGCTGCGATCCAGAGCAGCTTGCCGACCCATTCGGTGACGGAAGGATCGCTCGGCAGCACTTTCAACAGTTCCGCAATGGCCGGAGCTGCCACGAGGGGGGTCATCAGAAGCTCATAGGTGTCAAACAAGAAGCCAATGCTGGCGATGAGGATGATGAGCCAGTGAGTGAGGGTGAATTTGGGTGCGGGAGTGGACATGGCGGGGCGATGCTGTCAGGAGATGGGAGGCAAGTCAACGCGCGGCGTTGCCCAAGTCTTTTTTCATTTCTTTCGTTTCTTTCGGCCATCTGCTGGGAATCTTGGCCGCACTATGCCCCACGACCTTACCTCTGCCCCTGCCACCGATCCTCTCAGCATCTACCGCTACCGCGACTGCCTCTATGGGGCGGACATGGTCACGGCGGCGCTGAGTGTGGATTTTTTTACTTGGCTCTCGGCGAATCCATCCTCGTTGGCTGGCATTTGCGCGCACTTTGGTTTCACAGAACGTCCGACAGATACAATGATGACTTTGTTTGCAGCGAATGGCTGGGTGCAGAATGTGGGTGGTGTGTTTCAGGCAAAGGAGGTGACGCGTGAATTTTTGTGCGCGGGACCGGTCTGGGATGTGCGCCCCTATTATGCTTCACTGCATGATCGCCCCATTGCGCGCGATTTTTTGGAGGTGCTGAGGACTGACAAACCGGCGGGCTGGAGTGGTGACAAGGCGGCCTTTGACTGGCACAAGGCAATGGAGCAGGAGGACTTTGCACGGAAATTCACAGCGGCGATGGACTGCCGCGGGGTGCTGCTTTCGCAGGCACTGGCGAAGAAGCTTGATCTGACCGGGCGCTCCTGCCTGCTCGATATTGGCGCGGGTTCGGGAATCTATGCGTGTGCGATCACTGCGCAGCATACGCACATGAAGGCCATCGTGTATGATCAGGCGCCGGTGGATCGCATCGCGGGAAAATTGATCGAAGAGCGCGGCTGCGCGGAGCGAGTGAGCGTGGCGACGGGCAACATGTTTGATGGAATGCCTGCGGGATGTGATGTTCATCTTTTTTCCAACGTGCTGCATGACTGGGGCGTGCCGGAAGTGAAGAAGCTGCTGGCTGTTTCACATGCGGCGCTGCCTGCCGGCGGACTGCTCATCATTCATGATGCCTTCATCAACGCGGACAAAACGGGACCGCTGCATGTGGCGGAGTATTCATGCCTGCTGATGCATGCCACGCAGGGCAAATGCTACAGCACGAGCGAGTATGCAGAGCTGCTTGATGAAGCGGGATTCACACCCGGCGAATATCATGACACGGCGGTGGCGCGTGGATTCATGACAGCGATTCGACGTTAAAAATTAAATTGTGCAAAGAAACCGACTTGTCGTATCGTCTCAGTGTTCGCTTATGAAATTAATCACCCTGCTTTCCATTCTCGCTCTCACCGCATCCGTCCGCGCTGAGACCACACTCACCATGACTGGTGTGCATAACTGCTGCGGCAGCTGTGCCAAGGGCATCACCAAGGCCGGCTCGATTGGCGAAGGTGTGACCGTGACCGTTCCTGAAAAGGGAACCACCGTGACCATCGTCTCCAAGAAGAAGGGTGATGCGAAGAAAGCCGCCGATGCAATCATCGCCGCCGGCTACTTCGGCAAAATCGAAGGCGAAGAATCCACTTCCAAATCCGCCAGCAAGCCTGCGGCTACCGCGAAGCCCGAAGCGAAGATGACGAAGGCCACCGTTTCCGGAGTGCACCTCTGCTGCAAGAAGTGCGAAGTCGCCGCTGCTGATGCGGTGAAGACCGTCACTGGCATCACCAAGAGCGACATCGTCGCCAAGGCCACCTCATTCACTGTCGAAGGCGAGTTCACCAAATCCGAACTGACCGCCGCCCTCAATGCCGCTGGCTTCGCTGGCGACATCAAATAACTACCGCAACCAACAACGGCGGGGCCGGGGTGCGCGAAAGCGGCCCCGGCTTTCTTTTTGGTATTGCAAGCGTCCCGCTTGCAGGGGAAGGCAACCGAGACGGTTATACTACACCATCGCCAGCGCGTCTTCGACACTCGCGCCATCATGCACCATGGACATCAGCGCGCGGGTGATGCCTTTTGGATTTGGATGCTGGATGACGTTGCGACCATAGACGATGCCGGAGGCGCCCTGCTCGAGCAGGCCCTGGGTGCGTTCGAGGATTTCGCGGTCACTGACACGGCCACCACCGCGAACGAGGACGGGGATGCCGGATGCGGCTTCGATGACTTTGTGATATTGGGTGACGTCGTTGGTCGGATCGGCCTTGATGATGTCGGCACCGAGTTCGACGGCCTGACGGACGAGGTTGGTGATGGTGGGTTCATCGCCATTGACCATGTAGCCGCCGGCGATTTCATTGGGCTGGAACACAAGCGGCTCGACCATCATGGGCATGCCAAAGTAGTCGGCCTGGGGCTTGAGTTTGAGAATGTTCTCGATGCACTCGGCATGCACTTCGGATGCGCCGGGAATTTGGAAGAGGTTCACGCAGACGCAGGCGGCGTCATAGCGCACGGCCTGGAGCATGCAGTCTTCGATCATGAGACTGAAGCGGCGGTTTTCCGGGAGTGTCTTGCCGTAGATGTTGGCGACATCGGTGCGGAGCACGAGGCTGGGTTTCTCGCGGCCGGGGATCTCCTGCAGATGGCGCGCCATGCCGAGGGTGAGCTGGATCGCGTCCGGTGCGGCCTCGACAAGGGTCTTGACCACCTTGCGCATGTCTTCGATGCCGTTGATGAAGCCTGCCTGGTTGAAGAAGCCGTGATCGATCGCGACATCGAAGCAGCGGTTGGACTTGGCGTTGAAGAGGCGTTTGAGGCGGAAGGATTTCATGGTGTGGGGGCTCTTACTAACGCATGAATGAAACGTCAACTTCCTGTCGAAGCCCTGCTTTTGTCTAGAGCTGCTAGAAAATGAATGAAAACATTTAGAAGCTTGACGATTGAATCAATGTCATGATATTATCTTAGTTATGAAACAGAAAATAACATGACCTATCATCGTTGCATTGATTAGCTTCAGTCTGAATATTGCCGGACAGCAACCGAATAAAGCCACCAAGGCGGATCTGAACAAAAAATACCCAGGGTTGCGTGTCCAACCCAAAGTCGGTAAGCGGAACAGTCCGGTTGGTAATTCGTCCTTCATGATGACGATGACGATGACCCCGGAGATTATCATCGAGAGTGCTCAGACCCAGCCCATGGCTTCGGCATCCGCCACCTTCCTGCTGGTGACCATGGAGACATCAGCTAAATACAGCCGCGGCGAAGAAGAACTCATCATTGCCACTTCAGAGACCAAGGGAATCCCCGCAGTGGCCAAAGGCTCTCGTCGCAGCATTGAATTCAAACCCTTGTCGTCGCGCTATGACTCTGACCGAGATGATAGCAACGTCGGCGGGCAGGAATACAAATACTACATCATGGCCGTTTTCGCTGATGACAATCAGTTCCTGCATTTTGAAACGAACTGCCCTGAACTGTCGAGATTCCTCCAAACCCATCCAGAGTTACGGGTTAAGTTCCTTGGCATGAGACCGGGCCAGAAGTTCCGCACGAACTTAAAGTGATCACAAGGCCTGCCGCAGGATCGCCACCAGTGCCTCATGCGTGAGTGAAACCGGATTCGCTTTCATGCTGCTGGCGGCAGCGGCTTTGCGGGCGATTTCATCAAGATCGGTGTCTTGAATGCTCCACTGGCTGAGTTGGGGAATGTGCAGGCGTGCGGTGAGAGAGTGGAGATAGGAAACGGCATCGCCACCGAGCATGGCATCGATCTGCGCGAATTTCGTGCGGTCTTGCACGCGTTTGGAGTTCGCCTCCCACACGGGCGCCAGCAGGGCCGCGCACACCGCGCCGTGGGGTGCGTGAAACATGCCGCCGATGGGTGCGGCGAAGCCGTGGACGGCACCGAGGCCTGCATTGGCGAGGGCGATGCCGCTGTTGAGCGCGCAAAGAGCCATGTCTTCGCGGGCGTCGAGGTCGTGGCCATTTTGAAAAGCGCGTTCAAGAGAGCGAATGGCGCGCTGAATGCCATCCAGGCAAAGCGCGTCCGTCATCGGCTGCGCACGCGAGCAAACGAAAGCTTCGAGACATTGCGTGAGCGCATCCATGCCGCTGGCGGCGGTGACATCGGCTGGGACATCGGCTGCAAGTTCGGGATCGATCAAGGCAATACGCGGCAGCATGGAAACATGGCGAAGGCTGGCCTTAACGCGGTGCGCAGTGCTGGCGATGACGGCGTTGCGCGTGGCCTCGGCTCCGGTCCCCGCCGTCGTGGGCACAGCGATGTAGGGCAAAGGGCTGGCCTCAAGCGGCTGGCCTGAGCCAATGACCTCGATGTAGCGCATCAAGTCACCGGGCTGCGTGCTCATGGCGGCGATGGCTTTGCCGGCATCGACCACGCTGCCACCGCCGATGGCGACAATCACATCAGCGTTTTGTTGTTTGGCGAACTCGACGCCGCTTTGGATGTCTTCAACGGTCGGTTCGCCGCAAATGCAGTGGACACCCACGTGAGGCAGCCTGCCTTCCCACTGCTGCGGGCGACTACCGGTGACAAGCAGGGTGCGCTGCCCAAAGCTGAGGCAGAGTTCGGGCAGCTCGCGGGCCACACCGCGTCCGAAGATGATGCGCTGGGCGGTGGCGAATTCGAAACGGTTCATCGGCTCAGCGTCATGACGCATTCGAGGTGCTTCGTCTGCGGGAAGAGGTCAAAGGGCTGCACGGTACCGAGTTTGAAACCGGCTTCGGTGAAGAGCACGAGGTCGCGCATCTGCGTGGCTGGATTGCAGGAGATGTAAACGACGCCCTTGGGGCCGAAGGCGAAGAGCTGCTGTAAAAACTCGGGGCTGCTGCCGGCGCGCGGTGGGTCGATGATCACCACCGTATCGGCTCCGGCGTGCGGCACGTCCTTGAAAACGTGCTGGGCATCGGCAGCGATGAAGCGGCAATTCGTGAGGGAATTGATCTCCGCGTTGTGCGCGGCTTTTTTAACAGCGGTTTCAGATATCTCGACGCCGATGACGTTTTCGAAGTCGCGCGCGGCGCTGATGGCGAAGAGGCCGCTGCCGCAGTAGGCATCGACGAGATGTTTCGCGCCGGTGGCCTTGGCTTCGTCGATGGCATGGCGGACGAACTTGGGCAGGATGAAGGGATTGTTCTGGAAGAAGTCACCGGCCTGAAACTCGAAGCGGACACCGTCCACATCCTCCACGGCGATTTCATCAGGCCGGGTGAGGACACCATTGTTCGCGGCGCGCATGAGCAGCGTAGCTCCGTTTTTAAACTCGGCAGAGTTCGCACGAGCACGCTCGCGCACGGTGGCAAGCTGCGCGTTGAGCTCTGGCATGGCGATGGGGCACTGTTCGACATCCACCATGGCATTGCGGGTGCGGGCGCGCAGGAAACCAATAGCACCGATGCCGCCCTCCTTCGGACGCTGAAAGTGCGGGGTGATCTTGGAGCGGTAGCCGTATTGCACCGGCGAGGGAATGACCGGGCATACGGGATGCTCGATCTTGGCCATGTGCTTGAGCAGTTCGGCCACCTGGCGCTGCTTTGAGAGCAACTGCTCCTCATAGGAGAGGTGCTGGTACTGGCAGCCGCCGCACTGGCCGAACAAGGGGCACTGAGGAGTGACGCGATTGGGGGCTGGCTCGATGACTTCGACGAAGTCGGCCTCGCTGTAGTTCTTATGATTGCGGAAGACACGGCACTTCACGAGCTCTCCAGCGAGCGTGAACGGCACAAAGACGACCCAGCCATCGACCCGGGCGACTCCCGCACCCTCGTTGGTAAGGCTTTCGATGCGGACGTCCAACTCCTGATGATAGGCGAAGGGATGGGGATTGAATTTGCGCGGCGGTTGCATGCGTCGCGTTATTTCTTCACGGGATCATCCAATGTCATGTAGGTGCGGCCTTTGACCTCGCCATTGGCGGGATTAATGGATTCGATCCGCATTTCCTTCAAGGTCGTCGCACCGTCCACTTTTTGCACCTTTGTCACTTGGTAGCGCTTCACCACCTGGCTTTTCCAGTCAAACGCCTGCATTTTGGCAGCCCCACCGCTGCCCTGATGCACCCAGAGATCGACCGCATAGTAGGGGCCATCTCGGCCTGGATTGGTCACGCGCACGACCCAGCATTTCTGGCCGCTGACGCGGTCCTCGTTCATGAGCTGCGGGCGCGGCCAGTAGAGAAAGCCGAGGGAAAGATCTTCGTAGTTGAACTCCATGCCGCGAACTTTGTCGCCGTGCTGGCTGCTCGGCACCACGGATGAGNCCCCCTGGCGCACTTGATACAGAGTAGCGGGCTCTGTGTTCAGATCGAGATGCACGATCTCTGGTGGCTGATTTTTAAACAAGAAGCGCATGACCTTATCTTCCATCGTTAGCGTCAGCGGCTCGGTGCGGCCAGTGGCGTCGTCACGCAACTCGCCGTTCATTTTGTGGTTTTGCAGAGCGTAGCTCAGGCGCACAATGCGCAGGATTTCCTCGGCGGTTTTCGGCTGGGCATCCTCGGCACGGAGCATGGACGCAAGCAGCAGCGGGAGCAGGAAGAGACGTTTCATAAGAGTGGGCGGGTTGGTGACGACGCTTTGACTTGCGGACGGCATCCACTATTCAATGCGCCCAACCACCATGCAGCGCCAGCGCTTTCTCTTTGCCGCCCTCGGCCTGCTCACGCTTTGGCGCTGGGCCCTGCTGCCGACGCTCGAACTCGCGCCGGAGGAGGCGCTAGCGGTTCTCCGTGTCAACCACGCCCAGTTGGGCGGCTTTTTCGAGATCGGGCCTCTCGTTCCACTCTTCGCCAGACTGGGCATGCTGATCGGCGGGGCGAATGAATTTGGCGTGCGGTTTTTCGCACCATTGCTCGCCCTAGCTGCCTCGCTGGTGGTTTGGCGGCTGGCGCGTGACCTGTTTGATGAACAGATCGCGGGCTGGGCGGTCGTGATTGCGAATGTGCTGCCTGCTTTCAATCTTGCCGCCGTCACGCTGACTCCGGGGCTGTTTGCCTGCGTGCTCGTGCCTGCAGCGGCGCTCTTTCTGCAGCGCGCGCTGCTGCAGGCAAATCCGCTGCACAAGGCGTGGTGGGCTGCAGCAGCCTGCGTGGCGGGTACGGCGCTGGCACAGCCACCCGCATTTGCCACGATGGCGGCGGTGGTATTCGTATTGGCCCTGCCTGAACGGCGGCAGCATCTGAAAGGCCCAGGTTTCAGGAGGATCTTGGTCGCGTGGTCAGTTATGGTGCTGTGCTGGCTGATCTTGCAGGCGTTCGCTGGGTGGCGCTGGCTGCCCGAATGGCGGCTGATACCGAATCTGGCGCGCTGGATCCTTCTGGCCTCTCCCCTGCTGCTCACGCTCTTCGTGCTGAGTGTGCGTGCGGGATTCACCAGCGCCATGCTGCAGTCCCATCGCAGCCTGCCCATGGCAATGCTGCTGCCGCTGGCCGTGATCGACTTCTTCTACGGGCCACATTCAGGCTGGCCGGACACTGGGGGCGTGGTGTGGATGCTCTTCGTGGCGATGCTCCTCGCGCATCGCTTGACCGTGGCCCGCACGCCGGTGATCGAGCAGAAAATCGGCCTGCGCACCATCGCCATCATGCTCGCCGCACTGCAGAGCGCCTTTCTGCTGCAAACCGATCTGCCTCGCACCCTGGGCCTGACCTGGCATTTTTCACCCAATGCCAGTGCTGCGGTCGACTACACCCATGTTCTTGCCGCCGATCCGTCCAAGACCATGCGTGGCTGGCGTGAGAGCGCCAAGGTCGTCTCCGCCGTCCTAAAGCAGGCTGGCGGGGATGGGACATGGTTCGTCCTCGCCGATGACTGGCCCCTCGCGGTTGAGCTCGATCATTACCTTGGTCGGGCCGAGCCGGTGCTGTCACCTGAAAGCGATCTGCACTCTTTTTCCGGTCGCAGTGCGCTCTTTGTCACCGAGGACAGGGAGACTACTTCCCTGCCAGATTCGCTCAAGAACAGGTTCCAGCGCACCGAATTGCTCTCCGTCGCCCGCGTCATGCATGCCGGGAATGAGGTGCGCTGGCTGAAAATCTTTGCTTGCCACGATTATCGAACGCCCGACTCTTGACGCCCTTTTACCCACGCCCATGCCCTCGTCTCCCGCCATTTCTGTCGTCGTACCTCTCTATAATGAGGAGGACAATGTCGTGGAGATGCAGCAGCAGATCGACACAGTGCTGAGTGGGCGTGATTATGAACTGGTGCTCGTCGATGACGGCTCGAAGGATCAGACCCTCGCCCGGGTGCAGCGTGGTGCACGCGTGCGTGTGATCGTTTTTGAAAAAAACAGCGGCCAAAGCGCTGCCATGCACGCCGGCATCAATGCCGCCCTGGGAGATGTCATCGTCACCCTCGATGGCGATCTGCAAAACGACCCTGCCGACATTCCCGCGATGATTGCCAAGCTGGATGAAGGCAGCGGCTACGACCTCGTCTGCGGCTACCGCGCCAAGCGCAAGGACACGACGTTCAAGCGCCTGCAGAGCCGCATCGCCAACTTTGTGCGCTCCCGCTTCGTGGGTGATCATGTGCGCGACACTGGCTGCACGCTCAAAGTCATGCGCCGTGACTGCCGCGAGGCCCTGCTGCTCTTCAACGGAATGCACCGCTTCATCCCCGCCCTCATCCGCAACATGGGCTGGCGCGTGACCGAAATGCCGGTGAACCACCGCCCGCGCATCCATGGCGTGAGCAAGTACGGCTTCGGCAACAGGGCGCTGCGTGCCACGTTGGACATGTTTGGCGTTCGCTGGTTGAACAGCCGTCGCACCCGCTACGTCATACGTGAGGAACGCCGTGGCTGATCCATTTTCTGTTGTTGACGAGACAACCGCATCGCAGCCATGCTGTACCACAGCACCAAGGATGAACCTACGCGAACAACTGCGACTACTGCTGCCCGAAATCTTACCGCATGATCCTGCGGACTCGATCAAGGGCACCGAACTCATCCGCCTCGTGCGTTTGCGCCTCGGCGATGGCTACAGCGACGCCACGCTGCGCTACCATTTTTCCATCCTCAGCTACGATCCCACCTCGCCCATCGCGAAGGTGGATCAGGGCCAGGGCTACTACCAGCGGCAGAAAAAAACGCTCACGGGCAGCACCGGTGTCACGCGCCAGGGCCTGTTCGACAGCGAGCTTGGCGAGAGCGATCAATGCTGGTCACGCTACCTGCGCATGGTCGCCATTTATGAGCGGCTCTGCCTTCAGCGCTCGCGCTATCCCTTTCTGCTCAACCGCAACAGCAGCGGTGCCCCCAGCATGGAAGGTGAATGGGACATCCCCGACCTCGTGGTCGCCGACTGGGATCTCGACACCGGCAGCGACGACGCCCCGCGCTTTGATCCCGCCATGCTCGACCTCCGCCGCCATCTCGGCGGACCTGAAGTCGGACTCGCCGGCGTGCAGCTCAAGCTCAGCGTCGCGCTCGACACCTTCAGCGCCGACTTTTTCCAGGCGCTCAGCGCCACGCGTTGGACGCTGCAGAGCGAAATCGTCATCGCCGAAGGCCTGAATGACGAGGCGCTCGTCGATGCCCTGCGCAGCCTCGGCCATCAATTTGGTGTCGGCATCAGTAGCCTCGGCATTGCCCTCACCGTGCTGGATGAACTCCCCTCCGCCAAAGAACTCCGCGCCATGAGTGCCGCCGAGTTTGAGGCCGTACACAATCTGCTACGCATTCAAAAGATCACGCTCCCCACGCCGCGCCCCACCCTCGACTGGCCCGCGCTGAATGCGCTGCGCAAAAAGCACGACTCCGTGGCTGACCTCGTCCGCTGGCTTTCTGAGTGCTTGGCCAAGCGGCAGCCGGAGTGGGTGGGTGGGGTGGTGAGGTGAAAGTACTTCACTGCGATGATCCAAGGATGGCATCACGAAGATTATCTCATCCTGTGTGAAAGCCAGGCGGAGGCAGATTACTTGACCGAGCGCTATGCCTTGAGCGGCTACTTGCCCGGCCACACCTTCGTCGGTCTTATAGGTTGGGACGACTTCATCGTTCTCGATGCTGCCGGTCAGCTCCACACAGTGCCCACCGTTCCATTGGCGGCCGAGGGTCTTCGTCCCCTCGCCTTGGATATAACTTCCGCCATCCTTCGTCCTGATGATGAGTTAACTGACAAGATCAAATGGTACATCCAGCCTGTCGTCTTTGGAGGCGATCCAAATCCAGGACAAAACATGACATGGGTGACGATCGACCAGCACATCGACTTGGTGAAATGGTGGAACAATAAATTCCAAGAGCTTCAATGAAAGAGAGCCCTGGTCCAGACTCTTTTGAGAAGCGGCTTCGCTTCGGTTGTGGGTTTTTATTCGGTGGTTTTATCGGCTTTCTTTTCGCTTTGCGGGAGATCGCAGCCTTTTCGGGATTCTTTTGGGCGTTTGTTGCAGGTATTGCTCTGCTCTTTGGCTTTCTCGCGATGCGGCAGGGAGACGAGTTCTGGCACAGCTTGCCTGACTGGCTGCGATGGTGGTGAATGCTGGCCAGCGTGATTTCTGCCACCCTTGAACTCTAAATGCACGAAACGTTGTTTCGGCAGGAGGATTGCTGTTCAACTCGGAGAAATGAATTCCTTTTCACACACGTTGTCTGAAGCCGCATGAACCGCCGTACTTTTCTCACATCTGCCGCTGCTTTCGCGGCCGCTTTGCCCGCATCAGGAGCCTTGCGGGGAAAGAAGATGGGCATCGTGATCCATTCGTACTGGAAGCGTTGGCAGGGGAAGTACTCCAATCTCAAGTATCCGCCATTCGAACATACGCTGGATGTGCTGGATCATGTGCGTGATCTCGGTGTGGGATCGTTGCAGACACTCGTGGGTGGCTGGACGAGTGAGTTTGCCGGGAAGGTGCGCGCCACCTGCGAATCCTATGGCATGAAACTCGAAGGCAGCATCACCCTGCCCAAAAATGAAAGTGATGTGGCGCGCTTCGAGCAGGAAGTACGCATCGCCAAGGAAGCCGGGGCCGTGATTTTTCGTTCGGCCACCGGTGGCCGACGCTACGAGCTATTTTCCAGTCTGGAGGAGTTCAAGCACTGGAAAGACGGTGCGTTCAAGTCCATGCAGCTCGCTGAGCCCGTCCTGCGGCGGCAGCGGGTGAAGATCGGCATCGAAAATCACAAGGACTTCCACGCTGCGGAACTTGCGGAGGTGCTGAGCCGACTCAGCAGTCCTCACATCGGTGCATGTGTCGATACGGGGAATAGTATCGCACTGCTGGAAGACCCGATGACGGTGGTCGAAACACTGGCTCCTTTCGCGGTGACCACCCACATCAAGGACATGGCCGTGCAGGAGACGCCCACAGGCTTTCTGCTGGCTGAAGTTCCGCTTGGCGAGGGCATTCTGGATCTGCCACGGATGCTGGCCTTGTTCGAGAAGTACAACCCGCAGATCGACTACCAGTTGGAAATGATCACCCGGGATCCGCTCGACATTCCCTGCCTCAAACCGAGCTATTGGGCCACCTTCCCCGACAAACACGGCACCGAACTCGCCCGCACGCTCACCCTAGTACGCGAGCATCAAGCCGCGAAGTTGCCCAGGACCACCGGCCTCAACCTTGAGGCGGCGCTGGAATTGGAAGAGACCAACATTGTGAAATGCCTCCGCCAGGCGGGAGATCATTATGGGTTCACGCCTACGCTGAAGCCTAAAGCCCACGCGAAGAAGGATGAGCATTGAATGGCCGCAAGAAGACGAAAAATGGCAAAAAACGGAGTGAATCTGATCTTGGGTTAGTTTTTGCGGCTTCTTGCGGCCATTCCTCCTCGCATCCATGATGCATGGTCCGTGTCCGACCTCCTCCCCACCGCAGCTTCCACCCCCATTCACGACGCCAAGATGGCGTTGCATAAGTATTTTGGCTTTCGCGAGTTTCTCGACGGCCAGGAAACAGTGATGGCGAGCATTCTGAGCGGGCGTGACACGATGGTCATCATGCCGACCGGCGGCGGCAAGTCGCTCTGCTACCAGCTTCCAGCGATGGTGATGGATGGCGTGACCGTGGTGGTGAGTCCACTCATCGCCTTAATGAAAGATCAGGTCGATGCGCTGGAGCGGCGCGGCATTCCCGCCACGCTGATCAACAGCTCGATCTCGCTGGGCGAGCAGCAGGAACGAATCGACGCGCTGCGACGCGGTGACTACAAGCTGGTTTATGTGGCGCCAGAGCGCTTTCGCAGCCGGGCGTTTACGAATGCGCTGCGGCAGGTGCAGATCGCGCTGGTGGCCGTGGATGAAGCGCACTGCCTTTCGCAATGGGGGCATGATTTTCGCCCTGACTACATGCGACTGGGCGAGGCGCTGGCGCAGTTGGACCGACCGCAGGTCGTCGCCTTGACCGCCACCGCCACGCCAGAGGTGCGGGAAGATATTTTGCAAACGCTCGCGCTGCGTGATCCGTTTGTGACGATCCGTGGCTTCGAGCGCCCAAACCTGAGCCTGAACATCGCGCATACGAAGTCGAACGCAGACAAATACGAGCGGCTCAAGAAGATCATCACGCAGTTCAAGACGGGCATCATTTACTGCTCCACACGCAAACGTGTCGAGGAAGTCGGCGAGGAACTGCGCTCGTGGAAGCTCAAGGTGATCGAATACCACGGCGGACTCGATGACAAGGAGCGTGAGTCGCGGCAGACCAAGTTCATCACCAAGAAGGCGGATGTCGCCGTGGCCACAAACGCCTTTGGCATGGGCATTGACCGTTCCGACGTGCGGTTTGTGGTGCACTTCGATGTGCCGGGCAGCGTGGAGGCCTACTATCAGGAAGCAGGACGTGCCGGTCGCGACGGTGAGCCTTCTCAGTGCGATCTGTTCTTCAACTTTGCCGACACCAAGACGCAGGAGTTCTTCATCGACGGCAACAACCCCAGCGTGGACATCATCCGCAACGTGTACCAGACGCTGCTGAATGCGGCGGACTCCAATCACGAGGTGCAGGCTTCCATTGATGACATCACGGAGCGTTCCGGCGCTAAGAACAGCATGGCAATTGGTTCCGCCCTCAGCTTTCTGAACCGCAACGACTACATCGAGCGTTTCGACATTCCCGGCAAACGCATCCGTGGCACTCGGCTACTGCAGCCGAACGTACTGACGCGTGATCTGAAATTCGACGTGGACGCTCTGCGTGAAAAAGACCGCCGCGACCGCTCGAAGCTCAAGGCGATGGTCGAACTCTGTTACGACGACAAAGCCTGCCGTCAGGAGCAAATTTTGCGCTACTTCGGCGAAACCGAAAGCACGCCTTGTGGCACGTGTGATGTGTGCCGGGCCGAAGGCGTGCAGCCACCGCGTGAAGGAGGTGCGGACGAAGTCACCATGCTGCGGCAGGCGCTCAGCGGCATCGCTCGCATGTCCACCAAACACGCAGACGGCACCTGGGAGGGGCGGTTTGGCAAAGGCCGTATCATTCAGATGCTGGTAGGCAGCAAATCGAAGGAGATCGTGGATGCCGGACATGACCAGCTCACGACCTACGGTTTGCTCAAGGACGTAGGCTCGCATGCACTGCACCCACTTTTTGCCGAGATGGAAAAGCATGGCCTCATCGAGACCAGCACCGGGGAATACCCCAAAGTCACGCTCACTTCACGCGGTGCAGAAGTGATGAAGAAAGGCGAGAACGTGAAGATGCGCTGGCCGTCGATGCAGGTGCCGATGACGAAGCCGAAGGGCAAGACGGCGATGAACGAGGAACTCGCTGCTCGTGAACTCGGTTTCGACGATGCGCTGTTTGAAAAGCTCAAGCGCCACCGCAGCACTCTGGCAGAATCCGAAGGCGTGCCACCCTACATCATCTTCAGCAATCAAACGCTGGAATTCATGACACGCCTCAAGCCCAAGACGATTGATGCCGGACTTAAAATTCGCGGCGTGGGCGAGAAGAAGGCGAAAGAGTACCTGCCGGACTTCATTCAGATCATCAAGAAGCACGGTTAAGAGGCGGATCAGTACCGCATTGCAGGCTGCTTTACGATGCGCGCTTTTCGAATGATGTCAGCCGGATGCTCTGGCGTACCGCGATCCATGAAATTCTCGATGCTTTGAGAAGCGTCGAGAATGGAACGGACCTGACCACCGACGGTGGGTGCGGGATTGAGGTAGTCGTCGATACCCGCGACTGCTTTATAAACGACGGACATTTCGACCACGAAGACATCATCTAACCGGTAAAACTCGCTGCCGGTGAGCAACCCAGAACCCGTTTTACCGGTAGGTGATGCCGGTGAAGCGGGGCGCAGAGTTTTGTAGAGGCGTGCCCGGCTGGCGGGAAACTCAAGGCTGTACAAACGTCGCTCATAATACTGACGGCGGCCAAATTCATCACGCGGCAGTGAGTCGCAACCTGCGGTGGTGAGGATGAGTAGGAGAAGCAGGAAGACGTGACGTCGATTCATACACTAAACGTGACGCCTCCAAGCTGCGAATCAAGAGCGGTCTTCACTCGGCCTTTGCCGCCGTGTTAAAGAGGGTGGCTTCGCCGGTGTCAGGTGTGGACGAGAGGGTTTGATGAAACTCGGTTCCGGCAGGAAGTTTGGCCACGGCTCCTGTCAAAGCCGCCTTGGCTGCGATCACATCAGGGTGCTGAAGTGTGGTGCTGGCAAGCGCCAGAACATCGCTGACAGCAGGGTGCTGTGAAGACTCGACGAGGAGCTGTTGCGCTCGATGGGCGGCGGGAATGTCATCCACCTGCATGGCCAGAGCGGCGATGCAGTGCAGCGTGGCTTCATCGATCTTGTCGGCGGGAATGGACTCAAGTGTGTGCAGCGCGTG
>TBL_comb48_EPIDRAFT_1000335_pt1 | contig 37267 bp, 35 predicted proteins | sample TroBogEpilimnion_37_FD_10681 | JGI IMG/M metagenome (IMG submission 10681) | reverse complement strand
TATTTGGCGTCAAAGATCCACAGTTCCATCTCGACGTTTCGTTCTTTGCCTTTAAGTTGCCGATGTACGAGGCGCTCATTTCTTGGGCCATCTCAACACTTTTGATTGCAATTATCGCAACTCTGGCGGTGCATTATCTTTATGGCGGTATCCGCCCACAAGTTCGACAAGATCGAACAACGGTTGCTGCAAGAGTTCAGCTATCTGTACTGCTCGGTGTATTGGTTTTGATTAAGGCCGTTGCGTACTGGTTTGATCGTTACGACTTAGCCCTGCACCAGGGCAGCCTCTTCACTGGTTTGGGCTACACAGATGTAAACGCTCTCTTGCCTGCTAAGGCAATACTCGCTGGCATATCCATTATTTGTGCGTTTCTGTTCTTTGCCAACATTATTCGCCGCTCTTGGGTACTACCAGCCGCAGGCGTCTCATTATTGGTGATTTCATCCTTGTTGATTGCCGGCGTCTATCCCGCTTTCATCCAACAGTTCACGGTAAAGCCTTCTGAGTCAAATAAAGAAGCTCCGTACATTCAACGCAACATTGACGCAACGCGTGCAGCATATGGTCTGACAAATGTCACTATTAAAGATTATCCGGCCGTGATTTCTACTCAACCTGGTCAACTGGCAAAAGACACCTCAAATATCTCAAACGCTCGCTTGCTTGACCCAGATGTCTTATCCTCAACTTTCCGGCAGTTACAACAAATAAAGCCGTACTACACCTTTCCTGATGCGCTAGATGTCGATCGTTATTCGATCAACGGTAAGAAACAGGACATGGTTGTAGCTGTTCGAGAACTCAACATTGCCGGCTCGCCCGCTCAAAATTGGATTAACGATCATCTTGTTTACACACATGGATTTGGTTTCGTAGCTGCCCCAACCAATGTTGTTGATGCCGATGGTAAGCCAAGTTTCACCGTAGGAAATATTCCACCGTCGAACGGCCTGGGTAAGTTCCAACCCCGTGTGTACTTTGGTGAAAATGTGCCTGGATATTCCATCGTTGGTGGTTCTGGAAAGAGCACACCGAACGAACTCGATTACCCAGATGATAGCCAGGCTAACGGCCAACAGAATTACACATACGCCGGCACGGGTGGCGTTCCAATGGGAAGTTTGTTCACTCGCTTACTTTTTGCCATCAAATATAAAGATCAACAGATCTTGTTATCGAATTTGATCAATAAGGATTCAAAGATTCTCTACAATCGCGGACCTTCCGAACGTGTCCAGAAGGTTGCACCTTGGTTGACTCTTGACGGAAATCCTTACCCAGCGATTGTGAATGGCCATGTTCTGTGGATAGTAGATGGATATACGACGTCCTCTGGGTATCCATATGCTGCGGTTCGGAATCTCGCTGCTGCAACAGATAACTCGGTTACTGCAAACTCGGCATCGGTTACCGCGCTTCCAAACATCAATGTTAATTATTTACGTAACTCGGTGAAGGCAACCGTTGATGCGTATGACGGTACAGTGACTCTTTATCAGTGGGACACGCAAGACCCAGTCTTAAAGACTTGGAGCAAGGCTTACCCAGGTACGGTAATGCCGAAGAGCGATATTTCTCCAGCACTTTTGCAGCACATCCGCTATCCAGAAGGACAATTTGAAGTTCAACGCGACATTCTCACGACATATCACGTTGATAATGCTGCCGCTTATTACGGGGGACAAGATTTCTGGAAGGTTCCTTCGGATCCATCCTCACTCGGTGCAAACGCAGGTTTACAGCCGCCTACTTATCAAACTCTGCAATTACCTGGCGCCCCAGGAACTGCCTTCTCACTTTCGACCTCTTTTGTACCTCGAGGGGGACGTCAGAACCTGACAGCATTTGCAGTTGTAAATTCTGATACTGGCCCTAACTACGGCAAGATAACGGTGTTGCAATTGCCTCGATCGACAAATATTTCTGGGCCGTCACAAGTTGCCTCAAACTTCGAAGCCAAACCCGATGTTGCTCAGACACTTTCATTGTTACGACAAGGTGGTTCTGATGTAGTTCTTGGAAATATGCTGACTCTTCCGGTTGGAAGTGGTTTGCTATATGTTCAGCCGGTTTATGTGAGAGCTACTGCAAATGCATCATCGTTCCCACTATTACAAAAAGTTTTGGTCTCCTTCGGTGATCAAATTGGATTTGGTAATACTTTGCAGGAGGCTCTGAATCAAGTATTCGGTGGAAGTTCTGGTGCAACAGTAAATAGCAGCACTGGTGTGGTTTCATCGAATGGGGGAGCCGCAACGTCTACGGGTTCGACTTCACTGAAGCAGGCACTTGCTAATGCCCAAGCCGCATTATCTGCTGCAAATCAAGCTCTCAAGAGCGGTGATTTCACTGCCTATGGTCAAGCACAGAATCAATTGAAGGCTGCAATTGCTGCTGCAATTGCAGCGCAGGGTAAGTAGCGAATAACGCTCGTTTTGGACTATTCACTCTTATCTAATAAGATTCAACTACCGACGCGGGGTGGAGCAGCTCGGTAGCTCGCTGGGCTCATAACCCAGAGGTCATAGGTTCAAATCCTGTCCCCGCTACTATGAAGTACATCAGCGACCCGTCAAACGATCGCTTGGTGACGCTCTGTGCAGAAGAAGTCGTCAATGCGATTTCACAATCATGGATAAACCTTGATGCCGCCCATATAGTCCTGACTGGTGGACGCACTGGTTTTGCAATTGCCAAAGAGATTGACCTACAGCTGTTTCGTTTGATTCGCCAAAATTCATCCTTCGAAGGGTCGATGCTTCATATTTGGTTTAGTGATGAGCGCTTTGTTGCTTATGCCGATCCAGATCGCAATGACACAACGCTTATAAATGGCTTCGCACTCTGTAAATCCAATATTGTCTTTCACAGAGTTGCTGAAACCGGCGAGGTAGAGGCAGCTTCAGCTCGCTATGCGGGTGAAGTGCAGTTGGAGCTTGGAGATCTTCCCTTTGATGCGGTGACGCTCAGCATGGGAGAAGATGGCCATATAGCTTCACTTTTTCCAGGACTCATAGATATAAGTGAGCATCGAGCGGCGATTGCGGTCCATAATTCTCCTAAGGCACCACTAGTCCGTGTGAGTCTGTCACTGTCACGAATAGCAAAGTCAAAGAGCATTTATATTTTCGTACTTGGTGAGAGCAAGGCTGCAGCGCTGCAGAATATCAACCAAGGCCCGGTTGGTCTGTTGGAGAAAAGNTCACGTGACGGTCAACTTACGATCCTGACAGATCTTTCAATTCCTGCTTAACTAAAACATGTGGAACTTCGCGGTCTAGAGGAGAAGACGATGACAAACATTCAGCTGACGATTGTCGGATTGGGAAGAATGGGCGCAAATATAGCCCGTCGAATTAAGAGCAATGCGCAGGAGCCCATCAACATTTGCGTCTTCGATGTAAATCCCGAGACCGTCAAAGCCCTATCTGACGAAGGATTTGTTGGCTTGTCTTCGCTCAATGATTTATCGAAATTCAACGATGTAGCCAATCCACAATTTGTTTGGGTAATGGTTCCTGCAGAAGTCACACAAATGACTATTCATGCGATCGCAGAGCATCTAGCGCCAGGATCCACCATTATCGATGGCGGCAACACTTTCTATCGTGACGATATTGCTAATGCAGCCTGGTTAAAGACCAAAGGAATTAATTTTGTAGATGTTGGAACGAGTGGCGGCGTATTTGGTTTAGCACGTGGATATTCCTTGATGATTGGCGGAGAGGCAGGTGTGGTTGATCGACTGACTCCAATTTTCAAAGCCATGGCTCCCGGAGTCGATTCTGCCGAACGTACGCCTGGCAAAGTAGGAATCCCCTCTAATTCTGAACAAGGCTTTTATCATTGCGGCCCGGTTGGTTCTGGTCATTTCATAAAGATGGTGCATAACGGAATTGAATACGGCGCAATGGCTGCATATGCAGAAGGTCTTAACATTATTCACGCTGCTGCGGATGGCATTGCGCATCCAACTTCCGTTGGAGATCATGTAGAAACACGTTATGACTTTAATATGGAAGAAGTCACCGAAGTCTGGCGTCGCGGTTCGGTGGTTGCCTCGTGGTTACTAGATCTGACGGCAACCGCCTATGCCGAAGACCCAGAACTTGCCAGCTATGAAGGTTCGGTTTCTGATTCTGGTGAAGGCCGTTGGACGGTTCAAACCGCCATTGATGCTGGTGTGCCAGCAAATGTTTTGAGCGCTTCGCTCATGGGCAGATTTACATCCCGTGGAAATGATTTATACGCCAACAAGGTTCTTTCTGCGATGCGCAAAAAATTCGGCGGACATCTAGAAACGAAGAAGCAATAATGAACGCACGTAAAGCAGATCTGCAGCAGGCAGATGCCCTAGTGCTCTTTGGTGCAACAGGTGACTTGGCAAAGAAGAAACTCTTTCCCGCCTTGTACAGTATGGCTCTCAATAACTCACTTCATTGCTCGGTTATCGGAGTTGCATCAACAAAGTGGGATCATGCTCAATTTACGACTCATGCGGTTGAGGCAATAGCCAAGGCATACCCAAACCCGGATCCGAAAATTTTGGCAGCCCTAGATGCAGAACTTTCCTTGGTGGTGGGTAATTACGAGGATCCACAGCTATATGAAGATCTGGCCAAGGCTCTTAAAGATAAGCAGAGCCCCGTAATTTATCTAGCAATCCCTCCTGCATTCTTTGGAAATGTTACCCAAGGTTTGGCCAAGGCTGGCATTACCGAACGCTGTCGCCTCGTCGTTGAAAAACCTTTTGGACGCGACCTTCAATCAGCGATCGCGCTTCAAGAAGTCTTGGAAGAAGTTCTTCCCGAAGAACGCTTGTACCGAATTGATCATTACCTAGGCAAAGAATCTGTCGAAGATATTTTGATTTTTCGGTTTGCAAATTCAATTTGGGAACCATTGTGGAACCGACGCTATATCAATAGCGTCCAAATCACATTGGCAGAGGATTTTGGAGTTGAAGGTCGTGGGGCATTCTATGATGGCGTCGGCGCCATACGGGACGTGCTGCAAAATCATTTATTGCAAGTGCTTGCTTTGATAGCTATGGAACCACCGGCTGACCTGACTTCACACACGATGGAAGATGAAAAACTCAAAGTCTTCCGTGCGATCTCTGCGCTCAAGCCAGAGAACGTAATCCGTGGTCAGTATGTTGGATATTTGGACGAGGTCGGAGTTGGATCTGGATCAACAACTGAAACGTATGCCGCCGCAACTATGCACGTTGATAACTGGCGCTGGTCGGGTGTGCCCTTCTACTTGCGTACCGGAAAGAATCTGAAGGCGACGACACTCGAAGTTATAATTGAATTTAAGCAACCTCCGCGGCTTTTATTTGCAGAGACCCAAGAGGGATCTTCTAACCTTCTCCGATTCCGGCTGGGTAAAAATGATGGAGTGGATATCGAATTACAGGCGAAATCTCCTGGTGATCATTTAAAGACAGAGCCAGTGAAGCTAACCGTTAATTTCAGCGCCGCGCTTGGCGAACGTCAAGAGGCATATGAGCGACTATTGCGAGCCGCGATGTCCGGTGATCATATGCGCTTTACTAGAATTGATTCTGTCTTAGAAACCTGGCGTATTGTCGAGAACGTAATTAACAGCGAACCCCACTTGTCACCTTACTTTAAAGGTACATGGGGACCAGAACGGGCTGATGAACTTCCAGAAAGCGGATGGATAGAACTTTAATTATTAGAGACTATTAAAGAAAATTTCGGGCAATACGAAAAGTTGCATACGCAATTCCATCTATTGCGACAACATAAATCTCTGGGCTAGCCTTTACCATTGCAGCAATTTCTGAATGAAATGGCGTTGTAGCACGGGAGATTACTGATGGTACCCCGATGAGTACGGTGCGATTCTGTGAGCCGTCATGGACTCTTGCCGAAAAACCTTGAGCATCTGTCACATTAAATTCTGTTGTATTTAATTGGTTTGCGCCATGTTCCTGAAAGAATTCTTGAGCAGCTTGGTTAGCCTTTGTTTCTTGATTCCCGAGCACAGCGAAGATGCATGATGATATGGTCGAAGACGCAAGTGCTGTGGATCTGGATGATAAGGGATCGGTTATACAGACATAATCTTCAACAGAGAATACTTCTTGTAATTCTGGAACATCATCAATAATTTCTGATGCTTTTTTCTTCTTTCCAAACCAGAGAAATCTCACGAATTTAGCGCTTTCAGGAAGTCGGCGTGCAAGATCCCATTGCTAGACACTCCATTACCGCCATGAGGGCCGGGCTTTCCGTCAAGATTGGTAAACGATCCGCCTGCTTCGCGCACGATTATGTCCAGCGCTGCCATATCCCAGACGGCAAGAACCGGTTCTACCGCGATATCTGCTGCGCCTTCGGCTACAAGCATATGTGACCAAAAATCTCCCAGGCCACGGCTGCGCCAGATATTTTCTTGCAAACTAAGCATCGCATCTTTACGTGAGCCCCAGCCCACTAAATCCGAATATGACAGAGAAGCGTTCTTAAGTTCTTTTACAGCTGACACTTTTATCTGCCTTGGTTCGCCACCATTTTCGGATACAAAAGCCCCAGCACCTTGTGTGGCAAACCATCTGCGATAAAGGGAGGGTGAACTGACGACTCCCAGCACAACATCGTGCTCTGGATTGCATAGCCCGATCAAAGTCGCCCACGTAGGAATCCCGCGGAGAAAATTCTTCGTTCCGTCAATGGGATCGATCACCCAGTAGTAATTACCAGAAGAAAGGTCAGGAGAACCAAATTCCTCACCAAGGATGAGGTCATCAGGACGCTCTATCGCCAAGATATCTCTAATTTTTTTCTCAACAGCCTTGTCGGCATCAGTTACGGGGGATAAGTCTGGCTTAGTTTCGATTACTAAATCTAAGGATTGGTACCGATTTAAGGAGATTGCATCCGCAAAATCAGCGAGCTTGTGAGCAAGGGTTAAGTCAGCAGCGAGATCTCTCATGGGTTTAGTTTACCCTCACGAAGTAGACCACGGAGATTGGCTAAGCGCGCCAGTGATTGTGATTCTGTGATCATCGAATTTAACGCACAATTTTCTTCATCGTGAGAGCAGTTTCGGGGACAGTGTTCGATGGCTTCTTTGAATTCAGGGAAAGCACTTATGACTCGATCTCGCTGCACGTGGGCTAGTCCAAAAGAGCGAACCCCGGGTGTATCAATAATCCAACCATCACCTTCGTTGAGTTCTAGAGCGAGCGCGCTAGAAGAAGTATGGCGGCCTCTGCCAGTAACGTCGTTGACATCACCTGTAGCACGATTTGCAAGGTCAACAAGTGCATTCACGAGAGTTGATTTTCCGACTCCAGAATGTCCAAGGAGAACTGTGCGCTTACCTGCTAATTTCGCACGAAGNTGGGTTAAGTCGGCGCCTCGTTGAATCTGAATATGATCGACATCAAGATTCTTGTATGGCTCAAGAAAAGTAGTGGGATCCGCTAGGTCGCACTTAGTCATAATGATTAATGGCTTAATACCTTGGTCAAATGCAACCACCAGCGCGCGGTCAACGAATCCGTGTCGAGGCTCTGGATTGGCGATCGCCAGGACAATTCCGATCTGATCGACGTTGGAGACGATCATTCGCTCCATACCTGCATCATCTTCTACAGTCCTAGTTAGTTGATTGATCCGGGGTTCTACCGAGACGATGCGAGAAAGGGATCCTTCTTGGCCAGAGATATCTCCAACAATTTTAACGATGTCACCAACTACAACAGATTTTTTCCCAAGCTCTCTGGATTTCATGGCTGTCACTATTTGATCATTTGATTCTAAAATCGCCGTGCTTCGTCCTCTATCAACCGCAATAATGCGGGCTAGGTTGGCTTCTGAATAATCTGGGCGATCTTTGGTGCGCGGCCTAGAAGAGCGTTTGGGACGGATTCGAACATCGTCTTCATCTAGTTCGCGCGGTGTCATTTAATTTCCTGCAAGTAGTTGTGTCCAGGCTGCGGGGAAATCTGGAATTGTCTTACGTGTAGTTTCAATGTTTTCTACATCAATGCCTTCGACTCTAAGTCCGATCATTGCACCAAGTGTCGCTAAGCGGTGATCGTCATATGTATGAAATGTCCCGGACTGCAGTGGTCTCGGATTGATTCGCAAGGCCGTGGGCTCTTCTGTGACATCGCCACCAAGGGCATTTATCTCGTTAGCTAGCGCTGCCAATCGATCGGTTTCATGTGAGCGCAAATGGCCGATTCCTCGCAGGTACGATGGAGAATCTGCAAAGGCACAGACACCAGCAATAGTTGGAGTTAGTTCGCCGACATCGTGGAGATCTATATCGATGCCATGGATATTTCTGCCAGTGATTGCCAAGTCATTTCCGACAAAATCTATTTGTGCCCCCATGCGCGTGAAGATTTCGCGGAGTTCATCACCTGGTTGAGTTGTCTCACTTGGCCAATCTCGAATTATCACTGTACCGCCAGAGATCATCGCCGCCGCCATAAAGGGAGCTGCATTTGATAGATCTGGTTCGATCACAGAGTCACTTCCGTGCATCACGGATGGTTTTACAGACCACTGATTTTCTCCAACAACGACTTCTACACCTTTTTCGCGAAGCATCTGAATTGTCATTTGGATATGCGGCATGGATGGCAGTGACATTCCGACGTGTTTTACCGTGATGCCTTCTTTAGTAGCGGGTGCTACTAACAAAAGTGCAGAAATAAATTGGCTAGAAAGAGTTGCGTCAACCTCAACGGTGCCGCCCCTGAGCTGGCCGTTAGCATTAATGGTCATTGGCAATGAGTAACGGCCACCATGTTCGATCGAAACTCCCAGCGCCTCTAAAGCAGATATGACAGGGCCTAATGGTCGTTCGTGAGAACGCGCATCGCCGTCAAAATGAATAAGTCCTTTTGCCATTGCGGCTACCGGAGGCAAGAAACGCATCACTGTGCCAGCATTTCCAACATCAATGTGGGCTGGTCCAAAGAGGGGGGCAGGCGTGATGGTTAGGTCACCATTACCTAATTCTTCGATACCGACACCAATGGCTTTGAGGCCCGCAATCATGAGAGCAGAATCGCGAGAATGTAAAGGCCTACGCAAGATCGAAGACGAATCAGATAAGGCAGCCAGAATCAGGGCACGGTTTGTGACAGATTTAGATCCAGGGATTGTGAGGGTAGAGGAGATCGGCGAATTGCCCCGGAAAGGCGCACGCCACAAATTCGTCATTAAGTAATCCTACCTGAGATACCTTTACGCTCATGTGCGGTAGATATGCGCTCCAAGCAATGCCCGAAGAGTTGATGGATGCCTTCGAGGTCACTACCGGATATGCAGGACCCGTCCTGCCAGCTGATTGGAATATCTCTCCGACTCGAGAGATATACATTATTAGGAATGGGCACGAAGAGAAACGTGAACTGGCGACCGTCTCTTGGGGATTGATAGCGCCGTGGTCGCAAGATACGACGAGTGCGCTTCGCTCTCAATCACAGGCGATAAATGCTCGCACCGAAAGCATTGACGAAAAACCAACTTTTAAAAATGCATTTAGATCGCGTAGATGTTTGATACCTGCTTCAGGTTATTACGAATGGGCAACCGAATTAGGGCCGTATTCACCTAAGCAACCTTTTTATATTCATGGTGCATCGAACTCGCTGATTGCTTTTGCTGGAATCTGGGATCGATGGCGTGCACCAGATGGATCGTACAAAGAGAGCGCTGCGATTATCACCCGACCTGCGGTGGATTTCTTAGCAACAGTTCATCATCGAATGCCAACTTTTCTGCCACAGGATAGATGGGATCAGTGGCTGCAACGGGATCTAAATCAAGTCGAAAAAATACGTTCACTGATGGTATTAGAGGAGCCAGCTAAAGGGTTGTCCGCATATCCGGTCTCCAGCAAGGTTAATTCGACGTCAAATAATGGGGCAGGCCTGATCAAAGAGATTGAACTCGGGGAGCCGGAGACTCTCTTTTAGGACGGGAATAAAGCAGCTTCTCAGCGGGTTCTCACAGTGTGGGAGTAGCCTTGTATCCAATGGATATTGATGCCGGTTTAGAGGTGGCGGTCGTTGATCGCGCCACTGAAAGCCCTGCCCAGAAAAAGGCACGCTTTGAGCGCGACGCACTTGCGTACACGAGTCAGCTTTATGCCGCTGCACTTCGATATACAAAGAATACGCAAGACGCTCAAGATTTAGTTCAAGACACATATGCGAAAGCCTTTGTAGCTTTTCATCAATTTGAACCAGGCACAAACCTCAAGGCTTGGCTCTATCGAATTTTGACAACAACTTTTATTAATACCTACCGCAAAGACCAGCGTCGACCACAATTGTCTGATGGCGAACTAGAGGATTGGCAGATTTTTGAGGCAGCGAGCCACACCAGTGACCAAGGTCGGTCTGCAGAGGATGTCGCGCTAGATGGAATTGCAGATGGGGATGTAAAGGACGCCCTAGCTGCGATGCCTGAAGATTTTCGAATGGCCGTCTATCTTGCAGATGTCGAAGGTTTTTCATACAAAGAGATTGCTGAAATAGTTGGGGTACCTTCTGGAACGGTTATGTCTCGACTACATCGCGGACGCAAATTACTCCGCGAATCTTTGGCCGAATATGCCAAAGAGCGCGGTTTCAATCGAGGAGGCAGTCATGTCTGACCTTCAATGGGTTTCGTGTGAACAGATCATGCCGGCACTTGTTCTCTTTATTGACCACGAACTACCCACTGAGTCGGAATATCAGGTATTCGAGTTCCATTTCCAGAACTGTCCACCATGCCTACAAACTATGGAACACGAACGTACTGCTATTGAATTCATGCAGAATCTGCTTCGCAACACGTGTACGGAGCAGGCGCCAGAAGGATTAAACGAGCGCATTCTGCAGCAGACCCAGATGCTTGCGGGACAAACCCAAGTCGAATTTTTCTCCCAAACCACGATCACTGAATTCAGCTTTGATGGAACAACGTCAATTCAGGTTACTCAGGAGTTCACACAAGAAATTCGCCACGACTTTAACTAGGGCGAATAACTCCCAACTTTTTCTCCCGCAAGCATTAAGTTTTGCCTATGCAGATGGATGATCTAATCGGTTTGGTGGGGATGGCTTCTTTGACCGTCCGTCCACTGGATACCGGAGTCGCCCAAGGTTTCAATGACCTTCCAGTCTTAGCTGCAAATTCCGCACTAACGGTTATCGAAAGCGCATGCAGCGCTGCCCTTGCAGAATTTTTTGAAACTGGCGAGACCTCATTCACCGTTGGCGCCGCGATTCAGATGCGTAGCAGCGTAACTATTGGAAATGAAGTTCGGGCTTTAGTAAAGGCGGTCGAACTCACTGACGATGTTTTGCAATTTGATTGCGAAATTCATCAGGAGCAAAGAATAATCGCCGTTGCGCAATTGCAACGGCGATTAGTAGATCGAGTTACTTTTATGGCTCGAAGCGCGGCAGAAAATTTGCCTCGGACCGAAGCTGCTAGTTAAGCCTTCTTTGTAGCCCAGAATATCTCGGAGATCTCTTCGATCTTTCCAAGAAGTTTTTCTGCTACTGCAACATCATTTGTACCCTTTGTTCCACCAGCGCCTGCGAGCTTTGTTGCGTCATTGAACAAGGTGTTGAGTTGTGGGTAGGCCTCAAAATGAGGTGCCTTGAAATAGTCAGTCCATAAAACCCAAAGGTGATGCTTGACCATCTCTGAACGAGCTTCTTTGACTGCAACCGCACGAGATTTGAAATCAGGATCGCTACTTGCTGCATATTTTTCCATAGCAGCCTTGACCGATTGCGCTTCAATTTTTGCTTGGGCTGGATCGTAAATTCCGCATGGTAGGTCGCAGTGTGCGTACCCAATGAGTGATGGTTTGAACATAAAAACTCCCTTTTAGTTATTGTCGCCTCTTTCTTGTGTGTCAGACTACTACTCTCATGAGTCACCTTCCATTCAGACCATTCAGACTATTTATGCCAGTTAGAGCTATCGCCGTCAGCGGAGACTCCATGTTGCCGACCTACTTAGACGGGGATTGGCTCATTTTTGCTCCTGCTGGTTCTTCGGAAAGACTATTGGGCAAGGTTGTGGTTGTTGAGCGAGAAAGTTACCCCGGGATACTTCTAATAAAGAGGGTGACTCATATTGATCTCCTGCCAAATGGTGCTCATCAGTTTTGGGTCGAAGGTGACAATAGGGATGCCAGCACAGATTCACGTCATTGGGGTGCTATTTCGCGTTCTGAAATTCGTGGTCGAATTGTGTTGCGGTACAAGCGGTCCCATCGGTCTCAGCAGTAATACCCAATCGCTAAACTCAGTTCATGTTTATTAGGCCAGCACGACCAGATGAAGGGCAATTGATCCTCGATTATATTTATGCCCTTGCTCTCTACGAGAAGGAGCCCGATTCGGCGCAAGCCACCCTAGATCAGATAAATTCTTCATTCTTTTGTGAGAACCCTGCGGTGTTCTGCGATTTTATCGAAGGCGACGCTGGCAACGTGGTTGGGTTTGCAACTTGGTTTCTGAATTACTCTACGTGGACCGGCAGCCATGGAATATATCTTGAAGATATTTTTGTCCAACCAGAATACCGTGGCCGCGGATATGGCAAAGCATTCTTAGTTCACTTAGCAAAACTATGTGTAGAACGAGGCTATGACAGGTTTCAGTGGTGGGTATTAGATTGGAACAAGCCTTCAATTGATTTTTACCAATCACTGGGCGCGGTTGCCATGGATGAGTGGACGGTGATGCGAGTCAGCGGAGAATCATTGGAGAAGCTGGCAAAACTTTAATTACCTACCTAACGAGTGAATGCCTCAGTAATTAGCGCATTCTGTTCTTCTTCATGTAGATGATGCGAACCGGTGGCCGGACTTGCAGTTGCTCTGCGAGAGATCCGACGCAAAGTGCGACCTTCTAAGTATTCAAGTGTATTTAATGCCACGAATGGGTATGGTCCTTGGTTGGCAGGTTCATCTTGTACCCACAAGAGGTTTGCTGACGGGTGTGCATGCGCAACGTGCATAAAATCTTCAATGGGGAAGGGATAAATCTGCTCGAGGCGAACAATTGCGGTGCTGGTTTCTCCCAGTCGAGTTCGCTCCGCGAGAAGGTCCCAATAGATCTTGCCTGAGCAGAAAATTACTCGAGAAGCATTGGTGACAGTTGGATCGTCAATCAATGGCTTGAAAGTCCCAGAAGTGAAATCGCTGAGCTTGGAGCCAGCCGCCTTAAGACGAAGCATTGATTTAGGTTCAAAGACGATAAGTGGTCTGCGAGCAACATTCTTCATATGCCAGCGCAACAGGTGGAAATAGGAAGCTGGGCTAGAAGGTTGTGTGACTGTCATATTCTGTTCCGCGCACATCGCTAAATAGCGTTCGATACGAGCCGAGGAGTGATCTGGTCCTTGCCCCTCATAACCATGAGGCAGCAGGAGCACGATAGAAGATCGTTCGCCCCATTTTTGAAGAGCGCTAGAAATAAATTCATCGACGATCGACTGAGCACCATTTGCAAAGTCTCCGAATTGTGCCTCCCACAGAACTAACGCATTCTCGCGAGCAACTGAATATCCGTACTCGAACCCCATGGCTGCGTATTCAGATAGAAGTGAGTCAAACACAAAGAACTGATTTTCATGGTTAATCAAGCCACGTAATGGGAACCAATCGGATCCATCTTCCTGATCGACAATCACCGCATGGCGTTGTGAGAATGTTCCACGCCGTACATCTTGACCGGCCAATCGAATCGGATGGCCTTCAAGCAATAAAGAACCGAATGCCAACATTTCGCCGGTAGCCCAATCTACGGTTCCTTCATCTAGCATCTCGTTGCGCTTTGCAAGTTGTGGAGCAAGCCGCGGATGTACTGAAAATCCTTCGGGTGTTGCAATCTGAGTTGCGGTAATTTTTCGAAGAGTTGCTTCATCCAATGAAGTATTGGTAGCCGCTGCTGGAGAGACCATTGGTACTTGAGAAGAGAATAGGGGTTCTGGCTCTACGTTATGAACCGATGCATAAACTGCATCAAGCTGTGATTGATAATCGCGTAAAACTTCTTCTGCCTCATCAACGGTAATGTCCCCACGGCCGATAAGGGCTTCGGTATACAACTTACGGGTGCTTCTCTTTGCATCAATCAGTTTGTACATTAATGGTTGAGTAAAAGAAGGTTCGTCGCCTTCGTTATGGCCTCGGCGACGGTAGCAAACCATATCGATGATAATGTCTTTGTTAAATGCTTGACGATAGGCAAATGCCAATCGGGCCACGCGTACTACCGATTCTGGATCATCGCCATTCACGTGCAGAACCGGGGCTTGAATCATCTTCGCTATATCGGTTGAGTATGTCGAGGAACGAGCTGCATGAGGTGATGTAGTGAAGCCGACTTGGTTGTTGGCAACAACATGGATGGTTCCACCGGTACGGTAGCCCTTGAGCTTTGAGAGATTAAGAGTCTCAGAAACAACGCCTTGTCCTGCAAAAGCTGCGTCGCCATGAACCAGGATTGGCAAGATCGAATAGGCCTCTTGAACACCGTGCATATCTTGTTTAGCGCGGACAATTCCTTCGAGGACCGGATTTACGGCTTCTAAATGGGAAGGATTGGCTGCCAGATAAATTTTTGTACTGTCACCTGATTCTGAAGTGAATACGCCCTGCGTACCCAAGTGATATTTAACATCGCCAGAACCTTGAACCGCATTGTCAGCGTAATGGCCTTCGAATTCTTGGAAGATCTGTCCATATGACTTGCCACCAATATTTGCAAGGACATTGAGGCGACCTCGGTGCGGCATTCCGATGCAGACTTCTTCAATTTTCCCTTGAGCTGCGCTTTGTAGCACAGCATCTAATAATGGGATAAGTGATTCTCCGCCTTCGAGTGAGAAACGTTTCTGCCCAACATATTTAGTTTGTAAGAAAGATTCGAAAGCTTCGGCAGAATTAAGTTTGCGCAGAATACGCAGTTGTTCTTCACGAGGAGTGCGAGGTACTCCAATTTCTACATGCTCTTGAATCCAAGCGCGTTCGGTGGGATTTTCAATGTACATATATTCGACACCGACAGTGCGGCAATAAGAATCTCGCAAGATTCCCAATATTTTACGGAGTTTCATAAATGGCGCACCACCGAATCCGCCGGTGGCAAATTCGCGATCCAAGTCCCACAACGACAGACCATGAGTAACAACATCTAGATCCGGATGGGTACGTTGCTTGTAGCGAAGTGGATCAATATCAGCCATCAAGTGACCAAAGGTGCGATATGCCTCGATCAATTTTTGAACGCGCGCGGTCTTGCTGATCTGATCTTCTTTAGAAAATTGGAAGTCAACCGCCCAACGGATCGGTTCGTAAGGAATACGCAGCGCGTCGAAAATCTCGTCATAGAAGTGATCGGAGCCAAGCATGATTTCATGAATTCGGCGCAAGAAGTCACCAGATTGGGCACCTTGTATGACGCGATGGTCATATGTACTTGTGAGAGTAATGGTCTTAGAGATCGCTAAATTGGTCAGAGTCTCTTCGCTTGCCCCTTGGAATTCGGCAGGGTAATCCATGGCGCCAACACCAAGAATAAGTCCTTGACCTTGAACTAGGCGGGGGACCGAATGCACGGTTCCTAGAGTTCCTGGATTAGTTAATGAGACCGTTGTACCTGCATAATCTTCAATTGTTAACGTGCCACTTCGTGCTTTTCGGACGGTCTCTTCATAGGAGGCCCAAAATTGAGCAAAGTCTAATCCTTCGCAACCTTTAATTGAAGGCACGAGCAATTGACGAGTGCCATCTGGTTTTGCAAGGTCGATTGCGATTCCAAGGTTGATATGTTCGGGGCGACCTAAAACCGGTTTTCCATCTTGCTCAGCAAAGAACGTGTTCATCTCTGGCATGGCACGTAGCGCTTTGACCATCGCATAACCAATGAGATGCGTGAATGAAACTTTTCCGCCACGTCCGCGGGCTAAATGATTATTTATTACCGTGCGATTATCAATCATTAATTTTGCTGGAATCGCACGAACACTGGTGGCGGTTGGAACCGTGAGTGATGCTTCCATGCTCTGAACAACACGCGCAGCCACTCCGCGAATCGGTTCAAGGGTAGAGGCACCAGGAGTAATCAAAGTTGGGATTGGTTTGAGAACTGGATCAGCTGGCTTCAAAGTATTTGCGGCTGGCGGAGTGGGAATTACGGGAGGCACAATAGGTGGCGTGGATGCTGGAATTATCGGCGTCACGATGGGGGTGAGAACCACCTGAGTCGCAGTAGGAACAACTGGTGGAACTGTTGATTGGGAAGATTTTGGAATTGGGGGAGTTCCGGCAGAAACTGAAGTGTTTGATTGCGCTGGGGGCGTGTAATCTGCAAAGAAATCCCACCAAGCCTTATCGACAGAAGATGGATCTTGTTGATATCGCTCGTACATTTCGTCAACCAGCCACTCATTTGGCCCAAAACTTCCGCCAAAATGATTTGCTGGTGTATTCGTTGCCGACACTGAAAATCTCCCCGCTCTTCCCATCTTTCGCTACTTACAATCTTAATAGGTCTTAACAGGCTTGAATGAGAGCCGTTTCCCAGGAAAGTGTGACCTGGATGACGGTGTTCTTATTCTCTGTATCCGAAGGTACTACTGAAAGCCGTAGCAAATGCGAGCAATCCAAGCGGAATCGCCCCAATATAAAACTTGCCAGAGGCCATGAAGTAGGCGACGCCAAGTGCGATCAGGTTTGCGAGAACTGCTGGCGCTCGCCCCCAGGACTTCCCCTTTGCAAAGGAGATCGAGCACGCGTAGAGCCCGATAGCACCGAGCGCAAGGGCTATAAAGTCTCCGGCCAGAGCGAGTGGTGCGCTAAGCGGTTTCCTCCGCAGCGCATCGAGTAAAGCGAGATAAATGATGAGAGCGATTAAGACAATCGATTCTAGACGCAGTAAAGCGATCGCCCGCTTGCGAGCACCTTCGTAGATCCTTTCGCTAAATGTCATGTCATAAGGGTATCCAAGTAACCTAGGACTATGGCCAATTTCGAGATGAGTGAGGTTGAATTTCGAAGTGATGGCCTGAGCGATTCGCTCACTTTGACAATGTCCCCAGCTATCTTTCATGAAAGCCTTAAGCGAGAAATATCCAATGCCGAACGAGAGAATCGAGACTTAGTTCTTATCTCGATATCGCTATTAGCGGAGCCATTTGATTCAGTTTCCAGATACGAGAAAGCCCTTATCGAGATCGCATTTGGATTGCGTTCGCAATTACGAGGTGGGGATTTCTTCGTACGAATTTCTGACCACGGTTTTTGGGTGTTATTACGGAGTAGCGAAGTCGATGCCCAAGTAGTGCTGAAGAGATTGGATCTGCCGCACGCCGAACATTTAGAAACGTATGTTTTGGCGCGCAATCATGATCAATATTCAGAATGGATCAAAAGAATTGACCCGATCCATTTCTCCTAAACACTCTACTTGCCCGCGCAGGCTTTCATCGCAGCTTTTACCTTTGAATTCTGACTATCTAAACCTTGCACATCGGCCATGGACTGGACTGGGAGTCCTTGCGTATTTAGACATGCAATGTACGCAGCTCCTGTCCCAAGGGCAGGTGCAACTCCGTTGGTCGTAGTGCCCTGACCGAATCCACTACCTTCGCCACGGTTAAATTTTGGACGCAATGAAGCGCATGCGTTAAATGCCTTTTGCTCTTTAGGAGTCATTTTTAATTTTGATAATTTAGGTGCTGGAGCTGTTGGGAGGTTCATGCCTGTTGGCGCTCCACTTGGTCGCAGACCATTGGGTGTGGTCCCAAGGGCGCCAGGACGCCTTCCCCCAAAAGCAGGCATCTTGATTCCCGCTTTGCTTAGGCACGCCTGGTATTTGGCAAACCCTGCTGCATTAGGACGTCTACCTTCACCGCCGCCTTCACCGCCACTTTCTCCCTCTCCGCCACCGGAGATTGATATTGATGGTTTTGGAGCAGTTGGTTTCGAAGCGGCAAATGATGGTGCAGCGCTGAACGCTGCAATAGAGATCACGGCGGCAATAACTAGGGTTTTTTTCATGAGGGAATCGTAGAACAGGACGAAAGTAAAAATTAAGAATTCACCTTATTTTTTGCTGNGAATACGGTGACGGGTAGGCTCTGCACATGTCCAAAGTNCTTGCATCTCTGCCGATNGGNGAGAAAGTNGGGATCGCCTTTTCTGGTGGACTCGACACTTCTGTTGCTGTTGCNTGGATGCGCGAAAAAGGTGCTGTTCCATTTGCATACACAGCAGACCTCGGCCAATACGATGAGAAAGATATTGATTCGGTTCCTGATCGTGCACTTGCATATGGGGCCGAAAAAGCTCGCTTAATTGATTGCAAACTTGCTTTGGTTGAAGAGGGACTTGCTGCTATTGCTTGTGGCGCATTCCACATTCGTTCTGGTGGTAAACAATATTTCAATACAACCCCACTTGGTCGCGCCGTCACCGGTACTTTATTGGTCCGGGCAATGTTGCAGGACGATTGTTTTATCTGGGGCGATGGATCGACTTATAAGGGCAATGACATCGAGCGTTTTTATCGTTACGGACTATTGGCAAACCCAGCACTTAAAATTTATAAGCCATGGCTGGACGCAGACTTTGTCAACGAACTTGGTGGACGAAAGGAAATGTCTGAGTGGTTGGTCAATCACAAACTTCCATACCGGGACAGTACAGAGAAGGCATATTCAACTGATGCAAATATTTTGGGTGCGACCCATGAAGCCAAAAATTTAGAAGAGTTGGATGCATCGATCGAAATCGTTGATCCAATTATGGGGGTGAAGTTTTGGGATCCTTCGGTAAAAATTGATTCCGAAGATGTAACCGTAGAATTTTCGCAAGGTCGTCCAGTATCCATCAATGGCAAAACCTTTGCCGATTGCGTTGAGCTGATGCATGAGGCAAATGCAGTCGGAGGACGTCATGGTTTGGGCATGGCTGATCAAATCGAAAATCGGATTATTGAGGCCAAGTCGCGTGGAATTTATGAAGCCCCAGGTATGGCGCTTCTCTTCATTGCTTACGAGCGACTTATTTCTGCCATTCATAATGAGGATACGATCGCGAATTATCATGCGGAGGGGCGTCGGTTGGGGCGTTTGCTCTACGAAGGTCGCTGGTTTGATCCGCAATCTCTGATGCTCCGTGAATCACTGACGCGTTGGGTTGCTTCTGCTGTCACGGGGAGCGTGACGATTAGATTGCGTCGCGGGGATGATTTCTCGATTATTAATACAGCTGGACCAGGCCTCAGTTACCATCCAGAGAAGCTATCTATGGAGCGCACTGGCGACGCTGCCTTTGGTCCTGCTGACCGAATCGGTCAACTCACGATGCGCAATTTAGATATTGCTGACACTCGCGCCAAGCTAGAGCTTTATACAAAGCAGGGACAGCTAGGCGCAAGCGAGTTCAAATTGATCAACGAGATCGAATCCAAGTAGCCCGTTTTAGGCGTTCACCGAAGACATATCTGCGTAGCGATCTCCGGCGGTGATGCCAACAGGCGCTGCTGAATTAAGCGCGGCAAGATCGGCTTCACTCAAAACTAGATCAAGTGCGCCAAGATTTTCTTCAAGTCGAGCAACTTTGCGAGTCCCTGGAATTGGGACAACATCATTGCCTTGAGCGAGTACCCATGCAAGTGCAAGCTGTGCGGCAGTGGCACCTTTTTGCTCTGCAATTGATTTGACGGCTTCAACGATCTTAAAGTTGTGTGCAAAGTTTTCGCCCTTAAATCGAGGATGAGTACGTCGTGAATCATTCTCTGACAGGTCATCGATTGATGTGAATGCACCGGTCAAAAAACCACGACCTAATGGTGAATAAGGAACAAACCCGATTCCAAGTTCGCGCACCGTCTTTAAAACCTCGTTCGTCTCAGGATCGCGGGTCCATAGAGACCATTCGGTCTGAAGTGCTGTGATGGGGTGGATTGAATTCGCTTTTCGGATGGTGGTAGCTGATGCTTCAGAAATTCCAAGATTCCGAACTTTTCCAGCGGTGACTAAATCTTTGAGAGCTCCCCAAGTTTCTTCAACAGGAACACTGCGATCTACGCGGTGCTGGTAGTACAAATCAATGTAGTCAACTTTTAGACGCCGCAATGAGTCATCGCACGCTTTAATCACGTATTCCGGAGTACCGTTGATGCGACGAGTTCCGTCAGCAAAGCGTTCATTACCGAACTTTGTAGCAAGTATTACTTCTGAACGACGTCCCGCAATGGCACGACCTACTAACTCCTCATTTTTGAAAGGTCCGTACATGTCAGCGGTATCCAGGAGATTGCCGCCAAGGTCTAAGAAGCGGTGAATTGTGGCGATCGATTCGGCATCATTTTGAGGTCCATAAAATTCTGACATACCCATGCAACCTAGGCCGAGGGCAGAGACTTCTAGGTCACGTAATTTTCTCGTTTTCATGTTGCAAGTAAAGCACTTAAAGTGGAAATTGGCGCTCCTGGCAGGCAAGTGCGAATTGTTCGCAGGTATCTCAAACCTGGCTCTGCTACCTTCGCCTAACAATCCACCTGGGAGACTCAAATGAAGATCTACAACAATATTTCAGAAGTATTCGGTAATACCCCGCTTGTAAAATTTCAGCGACTCTTCGGAGCTACAAAGGCGATAGTTGTTGGCAAACTCGAGTTTTATAACCCAACTGCTTCAGTGAAGGATCGCCTAGCTGTTGCCATGGTTGATGATGCCGAAAAATCTGGCGCACTAAAACCAGGCGGAACTATTGTCGAAGCTACTTCTGGTAATACCGGCATCGCGCTTGCTTCCGTTGGCGCGGCTCGTGGTTACAAAGTTGTCTTAACGATGCCAGATTCGATGTCAAAGGAGCGTCGCGCTCTTCTTCGCGCCTTGGGCGCTACTTTGGTACTGACCCCTGCAGCACAAGGTATGCGCGGAGCAGTTGAAGAAGCAGAAAAAATTGGTACAGAGCAAGGTGGGGTACTGGTTCGTCAATTTGAAAACCCAGCCGGTCCAGCAATTCACCGCGCGACAACTGCAGTGGAAATTTGGAATGATACAGATGGACAGGTTGCTGCTGTTGTTATGGGTATCGGGACTGGTGGAACGATCACTGGTGTTGGTCAGGGTCTGAAAGCGAAGAATCCAAATATTAAGATTTTTGCAGTACAACCAGCTGCGTCACCAGTTTTGACGGGTGGTTCACCAGCTGGACATCCACTGCAAGGTATTGGCGCCAACTTTGTTCCAGCTGTGTTGGACACGACGATTTACGACGAAGTCCTTTCTGCTCCGAATGAAGAGTCGATGACTTTTGCCAAGCGCGCTGGCCAAGAAGAAGGAATTCTTGCTGGAATCTCTTCAGGTGCTGCTCTTTGGGGAGCTGCACAAATTGCTGATCGTCCAGAATTCGCCGGCAAAATCATCGTCGTTGTGATGGCATCCTTTGGAGAGCGTTACTTATCAACGCCGCTATACAAAGAATTCATCGACGAACCAGTTGCGCCATCAATCTAAGGAACCTTTAAAAACTTATGTCTCGCTTCTTGGAAGATCTTGCCGTAGTACTCAAGAAAGATCCTGCTGCCAGAAATCGAATTGAAGTCGCACTGACATATCCCGGAGTACATGCACTTTGGAATCATCGAATTGAGCACTGGTTATGGCTTAAGCACGTAAGACTGGCTGCAAGAATTATGGCAAATTACACTCGCAGTAAAACTGGAATCGAAATACATCCAGGTGCAACCATTGGCCGTCGTGTTTTTATTGATCATGGTGTTGGTGTTGTAATTGGGGAAACCGCCATAGTTGGAGATGATGTCACGATTTACCATGGCGTCACATTGGGTGGTCGCTCACTTGAAAAAGGTAAGCGGCATCCCACAATTGAAAATAATTGTGTTCTCGGCGCGGGGTCAAAAATTCTGGGGAACATCACTATTGGCGCTGGCAGCACTATCGGAGCAAACCAGGTTGTTACACGCTCACTTTCGCAGATAAACGAGGTCGAGTTTTTTATCTAACACTTGAGTAGAATCTGCTCTATGCGGCGAATAATTGACCAACTGTTCCAACAGTTCGTCGTTCGTTGGTATTGGATTCAGCAAGTATTAGTAACCGCAATTGCTGCTGGTGTTTCTTGGCAAGTCGGCGATTTAATTCTCAAAAACGGTGGAGTAGTTGCTGCCATTGTTGCATCCCTGACGGTTCGATCTTCATTACATAAGTCCACGCGCGAAGGCCTGGGACAAGTACTTGGCTCAACCGTTGGCGCTGGGGTTGCTCTACTTGCCTTGCATTTCTTTGGCCTAGGAGTGATCACGGTGGGTATCACCGTTCTTATCTCACTTGTAGGCGCGCGTCTCTTGCATTTGGGCGAGGTAGCTGCCATCAACGTTCCGGTAACCGCTCTGATTGTTATAGGTCCAGGCCTTAGTCAGACCACCGCAAGTAACCGTCTACTTTCTACGATTGTTGGTGCCTTAATAGCGATTATTTTTTCAACTTTTGCACACCCCAAGACTCCTGCCGGTAGAACGATCGATCGTATTAGTTCTCTGACAGATCGTTGTTCTGTATTGATGGCGCAGATGGCCGAAGGAACGATAGAGAATTACCCACAAGAGAGAGCTGGTCGTTGGCTGGCTCGCGGACGATTATTAGTTGAAGAAATCCCAAGTATTAGAAATCAGGCTGTAGAGGCGCGTGCATTTGCAAAATGGATGCCAATCGCTCGAAGTGAAAAGGCAGAGAAGTTATATCTACGCGGAATCGCTTTAGAACACACAATTATTCAGGTGAGGTCAATTGCACGAACCTTGTACGACTTACGACTACATGGCGGAATATCGAACCGTCTTTCGGAAAGTTTGGGGTCAATGCTTTCGACGGTCAGTTATGCGTTATCTGTAAGTGCAGAAGATTTTAGATTTGATCCATATGCAATGGCCAAAGATCCGCTGACATCAGAGATTCGACTCTCTGCCGATGCCCTAACCACTCAAGTGTTGCAAGAATCCGACCATTTTGAGCAAGGACAGCTAGCACGTTTGATGGCTGCGATTTCTGGCGTCGTGATTATTGCTGATTCCCTTGATCAGATTTCACCAAGTATTCGCATAGTACCCACGCCCGAAGGACCAAGCAGTCAACAAATTCTTTCAGTTTCAGCCCTTGAGCAAGCTCGAACTTGGCAAAATCGCCTATATCGCCTCATCCCAAGCAGGCTTCGTGGATATTTGGAGCGGATCTTCAATTAATCGTTAGTTCACCGACTATTTACTTTGTGGATGCTCATTCACCATGGGAGCCCACTTAGATTTCCTTGTTCTTACTACCTAGGGATAGGAAATTTCATGAATTTTGCTACTATCAAAAAGAGTCTTGCGATTGGGGCATCACTAGTTTTTGCCTCTGTGGGACTCAGTGCACAAGCTGCGCATGCTGCGGTGATCACGATCAACCTTTACGAAGCCATTGGTTATGCTCCAGATGAGATCAAAGCATTCAATGCATCGCAATCCATGTACCAGGTCGTGGATGTCGGTGGATCTACCGGTCCATTGCTTGCCAAAGTTGCAGCCGAAGGCACAAATCCACAATGGGGTCTCTTCTGGGCAGATGGAGATACCTGGGCTGCTGCAGCTGATACAGCTGGCAATTTAGCTCCACTCAATTTCAAGCCAACATACTCTTCTCTCGGTAAGCGCCTTGCACCGAAGAACAATGCCTATGCAATTACCGGTTCTACAGTGATGGTTGCCGGCTTGTACAACGCGGCGAAGATGACAAACCCACCAGTGCCATTACAGGCCATGCTGCGTTCTGGTTATAAAGGTCAGATTGGAATGAACGATCCGAATATTTCTGGTCCAACATATCCATTTATCGCAGGCTTGATGAACCAGCTTGGATCAGAGGATGCCGGTAAGAACTATCTCCTCGCCTTGAAGAAGAACGGTCTTGTCATTAACGATAAGAATGGGCCAACAATCCATGCACTTGAAATCGGCCAGATCAATATGGGATTGGTTCAAAATACTGCAGCCATTGCAGAAGTAATTAAATTCACTGCTGCCCCAGTTGCTGGATTTAAGCCAACAATCGTGTATCCAGGTCGTCCAACTTTGATGCCAAGTTCATTGGCTATTGATGCCAAGCGTCCTGCGGCAGAAATCGCTGGTGCACAGGCATTTATTAAATATGTCTTGTCACCTGCCGGCCAATCTATCTTGGCTTCTACAGATGCTACGCAGAACTCAGATGTTCTTTGCTATCCATCAATTGTCGGTACTACTCCAAATAAGTACGTGCCTGCAATGCCTAAGGCATACCAGATCATCGACCCTTACAAGTGGGGCCCACTTCAGAGTGAAGTTGATGCTTGGTTTACTGCCAATATCCGCACTAAATAAGAACACTTACTAAACAACTACCTAATGGCACTCGACAGCGGGCTCTTAGCCCGACGTTGGGTGCCATTTTCCTCTGAACGATCCCAGCTTCGACGCAAATTTGGTCGAATCCGAATTACTCCTATGGCTCTATTCTGGACACTGATTATTTTGATTCTTGTGATTCCTATACTTCTATTCCTTTCGGTCGCATTTAGTCCACGATTGATGTCACAAGGACACCAATGGTTCACCCTGGCAAGTTTCAAACCTGTTTTCTCTGGCTCTTATGGAATAGCCCTACTTCACTCTCTACTCTTGGGGATTGTTGCCTCTCTTGGCGCCACGGTGATTGCGCTATCGATGGCATGGTTAGTACTGCGCACGGATACTCCAGCTCGAATAATTTGGAACAGTACAATCTTTGCACTCTTTTTAGCGCCATCGTATTTGATTGCTCTTGGTTGGCAACGTCTCTTTGAACAACGTGGTGTTCTGGAAATCATGGGTTTCTATGTAGAACCAATTAGGAATTTGCTTTATGGACCTGTTGGTATTTGCATGGTTTTAATGGTCAAGGGGTTGCCATTTGCCTACTTGGTCATTGCAAATGCGATGCGTGGCCTTGGTGAAGAATTTGAACAAGCAGTTCGAGTCCATGGTGGTTCACGGGTCGAAGCTTTTAAAGTGATGGCAAATTTGCTAACTCCATCCATATTTTCTGCCATGGCAATAGTCTTTGCGGAAGCAATTAGTGATTTTGGAGTCGCATCGACTCTGTCTAGCGTAGGTCACTTTTCAGTGGCTACGTATCAGCTTTATCAAGGTATTAACTCGATTCCAGTTAATTTTCCGGTCTCTGCGGCTACAAGTATTACCTTGCTCTCATTGGTCCTCTTGGCAATTTTTGCACAAAATCGTGCACTTCGCGGACGGAGCTTTAGAACCTTGAGCGGGCGTACGCGCCCGGCAACAATCACAAAACTTTCTTTCTTTGGCAAGTTTTCAACAAGCACCTATATCATCGTTCTTCTATTGATGGTTTTGGGGATACCGATTTTTGGGGCGGTTTCCGCGTCGATGTTGCAAGGCCTGGGTAGCTTGCTGAGTCATTACAGTATTAATTTCAGTAACTATTCTCGAGTTTTGCACTCGCGCTTCTTGCGAAACCCATTGATTTATTCAACTCAGATGTCACTCATTACAGCTACTTTGTCTGTTGGTTTAGCAGCAATAGCGTCAAAGGTCCTGACATCTATTAAGCCGTCCAAATCCAAAAAATTTGTTGATTTTTTCTTGCTAGCGGCGGTAGCTTTGCCTGGCATTGTCTTTGCGATTGGATACATTTTCACGTATAACCTTCGATTTATAAATGATCTTGGATTGCATATTTATGGCACTTCCTTCTTATTGGCTCTTGCGTATTCCGCAAACGCTCTGCCATCCACCTCTCGATCTTTGGTTGGCAATATGGGTCAGATTCAGGAATCTATGATGGACGCGGCTCGAGTTCATGGCAGTAAACCAGCACGTGCTTGGATTGATGTGACTATGCCATTGATTGCTCGGCCGCTTTTAATTGCCTGGCTTCTGACTTTTTCCGGAACACTGCTAGAACTTCCAGTATCAGAACTTTTGTATCCGCCCGGCAGCCCGCCGGTTGCGGTTGGTATAGAACTATCACTCGCAGGGTTTGATTATGGCGGTGGCACCGCGATCGAAGTCCTCTCGATTTTGTGGGCCTTGGTAGTTGTGGGAATTGCATTTTTTCTGTTTAACCGTTTTGTACCACCCGGATGGAAGAGATTGGGGAAGTTAAAGTGAGCTTAGTTAATGCGTATCGCGTGGTGATCAAAGGAGCCGTAAAACGGTATGGCAGCCTAGCTGCACTAAATGACTTTGATCTAACCATCGAACCCGGAACCTTCACGGTACTGCTTGGTCCATCAGGATCGGGGAAGTCAACTTTGATTCGATCGATCGCCGGAATAGAACGATTAGATTCTGGCACTATTCATTTTGGTGATCGAGAAATTGCCGGAGAAGGTTTCCACATGGCTCCAGAAAAGCGAGATCTTGCTATGGTGTTTCAAGATTACGCGCTCTGGCCTCATATGACTTCGTACGAAAATGTAGGATATGCACTGAAGCGCCGTAATTTAGATTCGACGGAGTCGGACCGTCGAATCAATGAAGCGCTAGATCGAGTTGGCCTCTCGACTAAAGGAAGCAATTATCCGTTCCAACTTTCTGGTGGAGAGCAACAGCGTGTTGCATTAGCGCGTGCGATTGTAGGTCGCCCCTCATTGCTGTTGTTTGATGAACCGCTATCTAATCTTGATGCAGATCTTCGTGAAAGATTGCGCGTAGAAATCGCAACTTTGACTCGAGAAATTGGAGCAACTGCTTGTTACATTACCCATGATCAGTCCGAGGCGTTTGCCTTGGCTGACACTATTGGCGTACTTCAATCAGGCACATTGCAGCAAATTGGAAAGCCAGAAGAAATTTATCGAAATCCAGCTAATCGTTTTGTCACGGCATTTACTGGCGTATCAGGAAGTTTCCTTGGGACCGTTGAATCGGCAACTGCTGGTAAAGCGATTGTAGTTTTGGGACAATATCGAATCGAATGTCGCACATCTAATTCTTTGAAGGTGGGGGATCTGGCAGAAGTTTTGATTCGCCCAAGTGCAACTAGTTTCACTCAGTCCGGCTCGAATACTTTGCCGGCCATAGTTTTAGATGTTGCCTATCGTGGCCGCGGATACGAGCATGTGGTGGAGTGCGATTTTGGAGTTATTTCCAGCGTGTTCTCACCTCAATCTGTGGCTCGAGGTTCTAGGGTTGAAATATATGTTGACCCAGAAGGTTGCATCGCCTTTCCGACAGATAAGGCTTTTTCACCGGGTGCGGTTACACAAAGTTTGATAGGTATTAAGTAAAATTCACATAATCTAGTAAGGGGCAAAAATGTCAGGTACTTCAGTTGCATTGTTCTTATCGGTCTTCTTGGCCTGTTCGGTCGAAGCCGTAGAAGCCGTAACGATCGTGTTGGCTGCTGGGACCGCACGTGACTGGAAGTCGGCTATTCGTGGTGTTATTGCTGGCCTTGTAACTCTTGGGGCAATCATTGCTGTATTTGGCCCTGCGATTTCTCAACTTCCAATATCATTCTTGCGAATTGCCGTTGGTGGTTTGCTTCTAGTTTTTGGCCTCACCTGGCTTCGCAAGGCTATTTTGCGCTCTAGTGGATACAAAGCACTCCATGATGAAGAGAAGATTTTTCAAGAGGAAATTGCTGCTGCGAGATTAGCTGCTAAAGAAACTCGACATGGAGTCGCTGACTGGTATGCGTTCACGCTTTCCTACAAGGGCGTGTTGCTCGAAGGCTTGGAAGTTGCATTTATCGTTCTAACTTTTGGAACCATTGATCACAAAGTGACGTTGGCGTCGATCGCGGCATTAACTGCTGTTCTTATTGTCACTGCGGCAGGCTTTGCCTTACGTGCACCATTGGCTCGCGTTCCTGAGAACACCTTGAAATTCGGAGTTGGAATTATGTTGACCGCCTTTGGAATCTTTTGGGGAGTAGAAGGTTCTGCTGGTGCCAATAAGAAGTGGCCCGGAGATAATTGGGCGGTTCTTGGACTCATCGTCTTTGTAGCAGTTGTGGCTCGAATATTGGTTGAAGTTCTCAAATCAACACGAAGCAAGCCACGTGTGGCCGTGCCTAGCAAGAATTCCACAGTTAAACCAGAAAAAGTTGCGCCGGTCAGAAGCAAGGGAGCTGCCGCAGTAGTTGCCTTTGGTGAATTCTGGATTGACTTTATTGTGGGCGATGATTGGCGCATTGCTGCTGGAATCGTTATCTCCTTCATATTAACCGCTACTATAAAAGTTTCTGCATTTACTTTTGTGACAGTCCCAGTATTTGTTGCGGCATTCCTTGCGTACAGTTTGTCTCGAGTAGTAAGAGCCCTTAAGTAATAACTAATAGTTGGCGCATAATCTGTGCCCAGGGCTTAAGGGCCTACGCCTACGGGTTTACGGCAATTTTGTTGGGGCATCTTCTAGCTCGTAGAGGTACATCTGCTTTGGGTGTGGGTCTACTTCTGACAGCCATTGTGCTGGGCTCGGCACTCTCATCGCTCGTGTTGATACGCTTCGGTGATCGATTTGGACGTAGAAGGTGTTATCAAACAATCTACTTGATGTTGGCTATTGCTGGATTCGTTATTGCAATTCACCCAAACTTATGGACTATTGCCTTGGTGGGCTTGACCGGAGTTTTAAGTACGGATGCGAATGACAATGGACCTGCGACAACCCTTGAGCAAGCAATGTTGGCTGAACGTGCTCATTCCACAAACTTTCCAAAATTGTTTGGAAAATATAATGGGGTAGCGGCCATCTTCGGTTCACTTGGCGCACTTTCTCAAGGTTGGTTCTCACATTTTAGCTCTTTTAATACCTCTTTTGTGGGCTATCTAGTAATGGTTCCCGTTGGTCTAGTGGGTTTTTGGATTGCTTCTGGACTGAATCAAGAGGTAGAACGTCAACGGGGCCCGAAGAGAAACGGACTTAAAAATTCTCCTGTGCGTAACAGGATTGTTCAACTGTCTGCACTATTTTCATTAGATGCCGCGGCGGGTGGCCTAACCACATCCGCGTGGCTTTCTTTTTACCTCACACAGAGATACCACGCTTCAGCTACAGACCTTGGTTATCTATTTTTCGCCTTTGCACTATTGCAATCTTTCTCGATGTTTCTTGCACCATATGTTGCCGAACTCATTGGCTTGGTTATGACAATGGTCTGTACCCATTTATTGAGCAATGCAGCTCTGATTATCGCTGCATTTTGTGGTAACTTTAAAATTGCAATTGCCTTTTTACTTATTCGCGCGTCACTATCTCAAATGGATATCCCAACCCGACAAGCGCTGATTATGGCCGTAGTACCCGCGGAGGATCGAATGGCAGCGTCCGCGGTCACCAATGCGGCTAGATATACGGTCAGACCTCTGTCTCCGAGTATCGCCGCATTCTCGATGCATATAGCGATGGCCACCCCCATGGTCCTTGCTGGATCCATGAAAGTGGCCTACGACGTTGCTATCTTGCTATGGGCAAAACGATGTGGTTACCTCACTCGTTTTATTAAGAGTTATTAATCCTTAAGCCCGGATCTTCTTTGTGAACCAAGAATTGATAGCGCCTTCTTGTGGACCCCAAACATATGGATCTATTGATTGGTAAGAAGTTGGTAATGAACCAGCGCCAGCAAGTGAATTAACGCCTGGGATTATTGACCAGTAAAGAGAATCACCTTGTGGGTCACCAGTCTGCATAATTGCTTGGCCGGCTGGTGATAGTACGAAGTCGATGAACTTTTTAGCTTCAGCCTGTTCCGCCACTGGGGCACCCTTGTCGATCCCGATGACGCTAGGAAGCAGGGTCGATTTTGAAAGATAAAGAACTTTCGGAGTAAACCCAGCAACTGGCTTTGAAGCCAACTTCAGAATTTCTCCTTGTGCGGCGGAAGATTGAATCAAGCCCATGTTGATTACGCCAGTTTCGAGGGCATGCAAGGTATCTCCATTTGTATTGTTAACAACCAGTCCATTTGCCTTGAGTGAGCTGAGGAATTTCTCGCCAGCGGGCACGCCACCAAATTGATTCATTAAGCCAGCGATAAATGGATAGGTAGGACCAGATTGGTTGGGGTCATTCATTCCAATTTGACCCTTGTACATTGGGTTAAGTAGGTCGTTATAACTTTTTGGGAGAGTTGTTACCTTGGCCGAGTTGTAAATCAGTGCAGCCATTGTTGTCAATCCTGTTGGGATATATGAATGGTCGGTAGGTACAACGGATTTACCGGCGGCAGTGAATTTTGCCTTAGGAGTGTAAGGAAGTAATTGGCCTTGCTTGTCTAGCGCTGCAAATGCAGTGTTTCCATCTACCCAGAGAAGGCCAAACTGAGGATTGCTTTTTTCAGCAGATACTTTTGCTAGGAGTGGGCCAGTGCTGTCATCGTGTAGGACCACTTTGATTCCAGTCGCCTTTGTAAATGCATCAGCCGCGACTTGGTCGTAACCTTCTGCCGCATAAAGAATGAGCGGAACATTTGAAGAAGCTGCCTGAGCCGATGTACCAGCAAAGATGCCAATAACAGAGCCCAAGATCGCAACGCCAGAAATGGCGGCAATCAGTGTTGATGAACGAGGTTTCATATTTTCCCTTTCGAAAGGATTTTCGCGTGATTCACGTGAAGGTATCTAATCGAGAGAGTGCGAACGAAGGTAGGAAAGGAAGTGAATGGACTCTAGTCTCTGGATGAATGGACGGTTACGGGGAGGTGAGAACTGTTGGCGTCTGCGTAGCAGTGAGCGTTTCTATGGGTGGTTCAGGCGAAGGAGTCACAGCAGGGACAGCACTCCATTTCAGCCATTTAGTTACTATTGGAATTTCATTGGCTACAAATGTATAACTATGTCCACCAGAAGCACTACTCAAGGTGTAGCTGGCATTTACACCCTTAAGTTTTTTCGCCCAAGCTACTGATTGTCCTCTAATCAACGGCGTGTAGTCTTGATGAGATTCCCCAAGGAACCATCGAAACTGATTGGCGACCACGGCAAAATTTGCGGGACTTTGATAAGCGATTTTTGCAATTTGTGATGATTTATTTCCAAAGACATTGGTGTCATCATCGACGACAAAATATCCAGCTAAGCTGATTATTTGTCCATAAAGATTAGGATGATGCATCCCAATTGAGGCTGCGCCGTAGCCTCCCATAGAAAATCCGAGGATAGCCCTGTTATCTTTGCTGCGAATATTCCCCGCTTCAACTTTATCGATCACGTTGGTGGTCAGCCAAGTTTCAATTTTTGCGCGACCATCGTATGAATCAGCCCATTCTGAGTCAGGATGTGAAATCGAATTGCCATCTGGGAATACTGCGATAAACGGCGCCGAACCCCCTGCAAACGCCTTAGTCAATTGGGGAATGACTGCCGACATTAATCCACTGGGAGACCCGGGCCAGCCGTGTAACATATAAACAACGGGTAAGACCGTAATTTGATCTACGGGTACTGCTGGTGTCCACACGTAAACCGTGCGAATCGGGAAGTCTCTTTCGGGGCTGGGAATTTTTAGTTTAACAAGCGTGGAATTGGGAATGGTTGCCTGGGAATTGTTGATGAGCAAGCCAGTAGCTAGATTTAGGCTGAGGGCGAGTACGAGTACCAACCGCCTTGGAATCATCCAATCATCTCAGAATCATTATGACTATTGTCATGCGTACAAGCTTTATTTGCATCGCTTTTTGCACACGTATGGCAAAGCAGGATTAGGCTATGACAAGAAATCTTTCCACAATTATAAAATTGCTTAGTAGCATCGCCGCATTTTTCACATTCGCCGAGTACGGGAGTGTGGTCTGAAAAATCTAGTGTCATACGATTGTCGAAGGTATACAACGAACCTTGCCAAAGCGCATCGTCGCCATATTTTTGGGCATATTTAACAATTCCGCCGTCGATCTGATAGACCTCCGTGAATCCATGGTTGACCATGACTGTAGAAAGAATTTCGCATCGGATCCCGCCTGTGCAGTACGTGACAATCGGTTTGTCCTTGAGATGATCGTATTTTCCAGATTCGATTTCCTCAACAAAGTCACGTGTATGTAGCACATCTGGCACAATCGCATTTTTGAAGCGACCTATTTTGGCCTCAAAAGAATTCCGCCCATCAAAGAAGTAGACGTCATCTCCGCGTTCTTCAACTAATTTATTGACCGCATATGGCTTTAAATGAGTTCCACCATTAACCACGCCTCGCTCATCAACTTGCAAATCGAAGTTCAGATGAAAATCAACAAGTTCATCTTTCACCTTGATTTTTAAGGCAGGGAATTCATTGCCAGTTCCTTCAGACCACTTAAATTCTATTCGCTTAAACCCAGCATATTTCTTGGTGGCGCTGACGTATTTCTTAAGGTCGGACATATTGCCGCCCAATGTTCCGTTGATGCCGTGCTTAGAAATTAGAACTCGTCCCTTTAAATTTAAATCGCCAGCAAGCTTCTGTTGCCAAAGCCGAATAGCTTCAGGGTCTTGCAGCGGCGTGAAGCCGTAATACAAGATAACCTTCTGCAGTTCCATGTGCAGATTCTACTCGGGTGTTTGGGCGTCTGAGTTGGGGCTAAGAATCAACAGGAATTAAGTAGTTCAACACTAGAATCAGAGCATGGCCCGCACAACGCGTGAAAAATTCTGGGAGCGTATTTGGGCCTCCACGGTCGTTCTTTATACTTTCTGTGCGACATTTGTTGTTTACAAAGAGCTGAGCAAGTACGGGGTTAATTGGGTCTGGTACCTCGTTATTGATGTACCTACATCGTGGCTATATGGAATTACCAGCGCCCGGTTGGTAATGGCCGTGGTTAGGAGGCGATGGGGCCAGATTCAAAAATGGGGGTGGCTGGCAGCTGCCAATTTCGCAATTCCACAGCTCTATATTTTGATAACAGCTCGCAAGGCCCCCCACAACGTCTACCTAATTATCTATTCTGTTATTGCAGTACTAGTGATATTTGCCCTTGGTGGAATCGCAAGCCAGGTGAGTAATGCCCGTAAGAATTTGAAGACGATATGATAATTATATGAAAGTTGAAGGAGTTCCACTAGACATTTTACAGACGCGCACAAGTGAAAAATGGAGTCGTTATCCTCACGATATTTTGCCTATGCCGGTTGCAGAGATGGATTTTGAGCTTGCCCAACCAATTCGCGACTTATTAGTCGGCATGGTTCTCAATTCCGACACCGGTTATATGGGAAATGTTGATTCCCTAGGTCAGAATTTCGCGAAGTTTGCTTCTCACTATTGGAGTTGGAACGTAGAGCCGGAACAGTTATTTATCTGTACCGACGTCGGAGTCGGCATGGTTGAATTTGGCAGGACTTTCTTGAAGCCAGGTGAAAAAGTATTGGTACATTCACCGGTGTACATGAATATGTATAACTGGATCAACGAATTAAAATGCGAGAAAGTGGATGTCCCGCTTTTGCAAGATGGTATGGATTACACAATAGATTTAGATGGAATCGAAGAAGCCTATAAAAGTGGCATAAAAGCTCATTTCCTCTGTCATCCTCACAATCCGGTTGGTATGGTTTTTACCCAACCACAACTAGCTCAAATCGCAGAACTCGCAAAGCAATATGGCGTCGTTATCATGAGTGACGAAATTCATGGACCATTGGTTTTCGCAGATCAGCCTTTTGTCCCTTGGCTTGCAGTTAGCGAGACTGCTCGTGAAGTAGGAGTTGTTGTTACATCTGCGAGCAAGACATGGAATTTAGCTGGACTTAAGTGCGCCTTTATTATTACGCAATCGGAGCGTATGAGTGAGTTGGCTAAGTCGATGCCACCGTCAGTTAAGTTCCGTGCCTCCTTGTTCGGAGCTCATGCCGCCGCCAAGGCCTTTGAATGTACCGAATGGTATGAAGCGATGCTCACTACTTTGGACCGCAACCGCAAGTTTCTAAAAGTGCAATTAGCGGAAAATCTTCCCAAAGCTAGATACCGAATTCCGGATAGCACGTTTTTGTCGTGGATTGATTTAAGTGCTTATGAGTTGGGACCGAATCCTGCAGAAGCCCTATTGGAACGGGGGAAGTTAGTGGTGACCCCTGGACATTTATTCGGCCCCACTCATGATCAGTTTATCCGTCTCAATTTTGCCACCAGCGAAGAGATTATTGCTGAAGGTGTACATCGCATCGTAAAAAGTTTAAATTAGGAGCTAAATCCTTCGCCGGCCATGCGGGTATTTGCGTGGACAGGGAGACGTACTAGACCACAACTATTGCAGGACTATTGCAGACATTTATGCTGTTAACTGCTTCAATATCCTCATGACTCAACCGATAGCAGATCCAAGCCGCGGCAAGGAAGTATTTGACCTAGATCGCGCCCATGTATTCCATTCCTGGTCGGCACAAGCACAGATATCACCACTGCCAGTGGCTGGTGGTGAAGGCAGCTATTTTTGGGATTTTGATGGAAAGAAATATCTCGACTTTTCTTGTCAATTGGTCTTTACCAATATTGGATTCCAGCACCCAAAAGTAGTTAAAGCGATTCAAGATCAAGCTGGACTGCTGACTACGGTCGCACCACAACACGCAAATGAAGCACGTAGCGAAGCAGCGAAGAGAATTACGGATCGAGCAGGTGCGCACCTTAATAAAGTTTTCTTCACAAATGGTGGAGCCGATGCAGTAGAGAACGCAATTCGCATGGCGCGACTGCACACAGGTCGCAACAAGATTCTCTCCTTCTACCGTAGCTATCACGGCAACACCGCAGCCGCCATCGCGTCAACGGGGGATCCCCGCCGTTGGCCAAATGAATACGCGACTGGTCACATTCATTTCTTTGGTCCCTATCAATACCGTTCTGCATTTTGGGCAAAGGATGAAGCCGAAGAATGCAAGCGTGCTTTGGAGCACCTAGAGCAAGTAATAATTTTCGAAGGTTCGGCAACAATTGCTGCGATTTTGATCGAGTCGGTAGTCGGCACTGCTGGAGTACTGGTGCCACCTAACGGATATCTTGAAGGCGTTCGCGCGCTCTGCGATAAATATGGAATTAAATGGATCGCGGATGAAGTCATGTCAGGCTTCGGTCGGACCGGTAAATGGTTCGCTTACCAAAATTGGTCTGCCGAGCCTGATCTAATTGTCTTCGCAAAAGGAGTGAACAGTGGTTATGTGCCTCTAGGCGGGGTGATCATCAGTGATGAAATTGCAGCGACTTTTAGCGAGCGGGCATTCCCTGGCGGTCTTACCTATAGTGGACATCCACTCGCCACGGCGGCTGCGGTTGCGACCATTGACGTGATGACCGAAGAGAAGATTGTCGAAAATGCTGCGGCTATTGGCCAAAATGTTATTAAGCCACTGCTTCAGGAATTAATGGCAAAACACAAGGTCATTGGCGAAGTGAGAGGTTTGGGAGTCTTCTGGGCGATGGACTTGGTTAAGGACCGTGCAACTCATGAACCTCTCGCACCTTATGGTGCCAGTAGTCCAGCCATGAACGAACTCGTCGCTGCTTGCAAGAAATTAGGTCTCATGCCATTTAATAATTACAACCGGATGCATATTTGCCCACCATGTAACGTAAGTGAAGCCGAAGTTCGCGAAGGCTTTGCAATCTTGGACCAAGCCCTTACATCAATTGCACATCACTACACAGGAGCCGACAAGTGAGTAAAAAGATTAGTCATTACATAAACGGTAAAATTCATGATGGCTCATTCGATAGATCTGGTGAAATATTCAATCCAGCAACTGGAGAAATCACGGGGTTGGTTGATTTCGCAACGCCAGCATTAGTTGATGAAACAGTTAAGGCGGCAACCATAGCGGCGCAAGCATGGGGAAAAACTTCCCTCACTAAGCGCGTACAGACGCTCTTTGCATTCCGCGAAATTCTCAATGCTCGGAAAGAAGAATTAGCTGCCGTTATTACTTCAGAACATGGCAAAGTGCTGAGCGATGCGCTTGGCGAAGTCACTCGTGGGCTAGAAGTAGCTGAATTTGCTTGCGGTATTCCTCACCTTCTCAAAGGTGGCTATTCTGAAGGCGTTTCGACAGGTATCGATGTCTACTCGATTCGCCAGCCTTTAGGCGTAGTCGGAATCATCTCGCCATTCAATTTCCCAGCGATGGTTCCCATGTGGTTCTTCCCGGTCGCAATTGCTACTGGCAATGCCGTGATCCTCAAACCTTCAGAGAAGGATCCATCGGCTGCCATGATGATTGCGCAGATGTGGGAGCAAGCAGGTTTACCAGCAGGCGTGTTCAATGTTCTCCATGGTGACAAAGTTGCAGTGGATGCAATGTTGCAACATCCTGGAATCAAATCGATCTCCTTCGTTGGCTCGACTCCAATCGCACAATACATTTATGAGACGGGAACTAAACATGGCAAGCGTATCCAGGCGCTTGGCGGTGCCAAGAACCACATGCTGGTCCTACCTGATGCTGATTTAGATTTAGCTGCTGATGCGGCAGTGAATGCTGGTTTTGGCTCTGCTGGCGAACGTTGCATGGCAATTTCTGTGCTTGTCGCGGTTGAGCCCGTTGCTGACAAGATTATTGAAAAGATCAAAGATCGAATGATCAAACTTAGTACCGGCGATGGAACCAAAGGTACAGATATGGGCCCATTGGTTACGCGCGTGCATCGCGACAAAGTCGCTGGCTATGTAGAAGCCGGCGTCAAAGAAGGTGCAACACTGGTTGTCGATGGTCGAAACCCAACCGTCAACGGCGCCGCAAATGGTTTTTGGCTTGGACCTACCTTGTTCGACAACGTGACTGCAAATATGTCGATTTATACCGACGAGATCTTTGGGCCAGTACTCAGCGTTGTGCGCGTAAAGTCATATGAAGAGGGCGTGAAGCTAATTAACGAGCATATCTACGGCAACGGAACCGCTATCTTCACAAATGATGGTGGCGCAGCTCGTCGATTCCAAAATGAAATCCAAGTCGGAATGATCGGCATCAACGTCCCAATCCCAGTTCCTGCTGCCTACTACTCCTTTGGTGGATGGAAGTCCTCCTTGTTCGGCGATACTCACGCGCATGGAACCGAAGGGGTCCATTTCTTCACCCGTGGGAAAGTAGTGACCAGTAGATGGCTAGATCCGAGTCATGGCGGAATCAATTTAGGATTCCCTCAGAATTAGCTTCTCGGGATTTTGAGTGCTAGCACTCAGTATCTACGCTCAATAGACCAAAAAATTAT